>Ga0209427_10000251_pt1 | contig 54240 bp, 50 predicted proteins | sample DeeMarSWOR136_30_FD_187465 | JGI IMG/M metagenome (GOLD analysis project Ga0209427, IMG submission 187465) | Marine sediment microbial communities from White Oak River estuary, North Carolina - WOR-1-36_30 (SPAdes) (version 2) | ecosystem: Environmental > Aquatic > Marine > Intertidal zone >...
TTAACCCAGGAGCAACTGAACATGTCGAAAGATAAATTCGATCGTGGTACCGCGCTGACCATCTTCAAGAACGACCGCACCGAAGACCTGGCGGCGCTGATCATCTCGCTGATCATCGTGGGAATTGTCATCGCGATGGTGCCGCGCTAAGCTTCTGAGTAGAATAGACATCCCGGGGCGTGCCCTGCGCGCCCCGGGATTTTTTTTGGGAAAATAGATGAACAAACTCAAAAACGTGCTACTGGCGAGTCACGGAACCGAGGGCGCCCGGGCTGCCGAGCGCATGGCGCTTGCCTTGTGCCCGCGCGGCTGCCGGCTGTATCACCTGATCGTGGTGCCGGAATTCTGGAAGGGCATGATGGGCGATGACTGGCTAAACAACGTCTCCACCCGAATGGTCTACGCGAAGTATATCGAGTCGACGCTCGAGGCCGAGGTGGCCCGCGAAGTGCGCCGATTCAGCCGAGAAGCCCGCAAGCGCGGGTTACGCTACGAGGCCGAAATGGCGTTCGGCAAGCCGACCGAGTGCCTGCTCGCACGGCTCAAGCGCAGCAGTCCCGACCTGGTAATTATGGGAGCACTGCGACCAAAGAAGCGCACCGGTTTGCGCTCACGCATGCTCACCGACGACGTTCTGCGAGCCGTCAAGGTGCCCCTGATCATCGCCCCGTATCCGAAATGAGCGAATCACAGATCATTCCATCTGCGCCGCCGCCCGTTGGTGTGTCGGTGGAGGACGCCGCCTGGGTCCGGGTACCCACGCGCCTCAATCCGGCGGAGGTCGCGCCACTGCTGCGCGATACGGAAGTCCTCCTGCGCCTTAACCCCTACTACCACTTCCGGGAACTGCGTGAGACGGGGACCAATAGCTTTCACGCCGCCTTCGAGAACCAGAGCAACAACCAGCAGTTGGAGGTGGATGTTTCCGTTGAATCGGGACCAGCCGATGGCATGACCCTGCGCTATCACAGTGGCATCAAGCGGCGCACGATTGTCAGTATCGAGCCGTTTGAGCGAGGAAGCTACGTCGTCCTGACCGACGACTATGCCGGGCTGTCCGAAACCGAACGCAAGGAGCGCGAGGCCGAGGTCGACAAAAGTCTGGTTGCATGGGGTGAAGCCGTACGCGTTTACCTGCTGCGAATCAGGCGATACAGCTGGATTCCCGGCTGGCGCTGGTACATCCGGCGCGTATGGATCGGCATGAAACCCAATCAGCGCAGGATCGTCTGGCTGCTCTACCTCATCACGATTGTGGAGTTCTTCTTCTTCCTGTTCGTGATTCTGATGCTCAACGTCGTACAGCTCGAGCGCGCCCTGTAACGCGGGATAAGTCGCTAAGGTTTCGGGCCGGCGGCTTTCGGTGATGCGGGTGCTGCCGGGGGCTCGACCACCTGGTAGAAGGTCTCACCCTTCTTCACCATACCGAGCTCGCTTCGGGCACGCTCCTCGATGGCGGCAAGCCCCTGCTTGAGATCCGCGACTTCCGCTTCCAACGCCTGATTGCGCTCTCTCAGACGCGCGTTCTCCACGCGCTGGTGATCGATTTCGCGCTGCAACTGCAACAGGGTAAGGAAACCGCCGCTGCCGAACCAGAGCGGATACTGCAGGAGCACCAGGATGGCGCCGAGCCCAAGAATAAGTAGCTTGCGTTGGTTCACGCGCTACAGCCGTATGCTCTGCACCCGCTCATGAGACATCTCGCGCCGCCACCGACCCATTGTGCCACAGCGCTGTAGATCGTCCACGTCCGCGGCGTTCATGCCCGCCGGCCTGCGGCAAGCATCTGCTCAGACACGGAGCATTGGAAACGCGGCCCGACCCGCGTACACCGCTTCGCCCGCCAGTTCTTCCTCGATACGCAGCAACTGATTGTACTTCGCCACGCGATCCGAGCGCGACAGTGAGCCGGTCTTGATCTGTCCCGTCCCGGTTGCCACAGCGAGATCTGCAATGAAGGCGTCTTCCGTTTCTCCAGACCGATGTGAGATGACCGCCGTGTACCCCGCGGCCCGCGCCATGGCGATGGCCGCCAACGTTTCTGACAAGGTCCCGATCTGATTGACCTTAATGAGTATCGAATTCGCGATCCCACGCCGAATGCCTTGCGCCAGGATCGCCGTGTTGGTGACAAAAAGATCATCCCCAACGATCTGTAGCTGGCTGCCGAGACGCCGAGTGAGGATTTCCCAACCCTCCCAGTCATTTTCCCCGCAACCGTCTTCGATTGTAACGATTGGATACCTGGCGGCCCACCCTGCCAGCTTGTCCACGAACTGCTCGGCCGTCAGGCTGGTCCCTTCAGAAGCAAGCTCATAGCGCCCACCTCTGTTGAACTCCGAACTCGCCACATCCAGTCCAAGGGCAATTGCCGAACCCGGGGCATAGCCGGCCTGTTCGATGCCCCGCAAGATGACCTGCAGGGCCTCCTCATTCGACTTGAGATTTGGGGCAAACCCACCTTCGTCACCAACCGCGGTGCTGAGTTTCATGCCGTGCAATACCCTCTTAAGTGCATGAAACACCTCGGCCCCATAGCGCAACGCTTCCGCGAAGCTCGGTGCGCCCAGCGGCAAAATCATGAACTCCTGAAAATCAATATTGTTGTCGGCATGGGCGCCACCGTTGATGATATTCATCATCGGCACCGGCATGCGCATGGCCGGCTTGCCGGCGAGCACGTTGAGATAGCGGTAGAGTGGCTCACCTTGCGCAGTCGCAGCCGCCCGGGCGGCGGCAAGAGACACTGCGAGCAAAGCATTGGCACCCAACCGGTTCTTGGTCGGCGTGCCATCGAGATCGATCATCTGCCGGTCGACAGACTGCTGATCGCGCGCATCGCGCCCCTTCAACGCCGCGCGAATCTCGCCATTGACGTGACCGACGGCGGTGCGCACGCCCTTGCCGCCGTAGCGCTTGGCGTCCCCATCACGCAACTCGAGCGCCTCACGCTCCCCTGTGGACGCGCCGGAAGGAACAGCGGCCCGTCCCCGGACCCCGGACTCGAGGATAACATCGGCTTCAATTGTGGGGTTGCCGCGCGAATCGAGGATTTCACGCGCACGAACATCGGTAATGGTCGTCATACGACTTGGGTGATCTCTTTCTTGTTGGATCCGAATCCTGGCGGGCAGGCATTGTACCGCAGCAGGATCTGTTCGCAGAGCGCCGAGATTCGGCTGCTAGGGCGGTGCGGAGCCAAAATCTGCGGGCGACAAGGCACTCAATTCGGCATCATTGACGCTTCTGGGAAGCCGGCACGCTTCACCACGGCATCGAGCTCTTTAAGCGTCTCCAGCAACTCCTGCAGTTTGCCGAGCGGCCAGGCGTTGGGACCATCCGAGAGCGCCTTGTCGGGGTCGGGATGGGTCTCCATGAACAGGCCCGACACGCCTGCCGCGATCGCCGCCCGCGCCAGCACCGGAACATGCTCACGCTGGCCGCCGCTGCGGCTGCCCTGCCCGCCTGGCAACTGCACGGAATGGGTGGCGTCAAACACTACCGGACAACCCGTGGCGCGCATGATGGCGAGCGAACGCATGTCGGAAACAAGATTATTGTACCCGAACGACACGCCTCGCTCGCACACCAGTATCCGATCCTTCCCGCCCGCTCCAACGGCCTTGTCCACCACGTTCTTCATATCCCATGGCGCGAGAAACTGACCCTTCTTGATATTGACGGGTTTGCCGCTTGACGCAACCGCCTGAATATAATCAGTCTGCCGGCACAGAAACGCCGGCGTCTGCAGCACGTCCACGACCGCCGCCACATCCTTGATTTCAGGAATGTCGTGCACATCGGTCAGCACCGGAACACCGATTGACTTTCGCACACTCTCAAGAATCTTGAGACCGGCATCCATGCCGAGCCCGCGAAACGAAGCACCCGAGCTGCGGTTCGCCTTGTCGAAGGACGACTTGTAGATAAACGGGATACCCAGACGACCCGTGATCTCCTTTAGGCGACCGGCCGTGTCGTGGGCGAGCGCCTCGGATTCGATTACACAGGGGCCGGCAATCAGAAAAAACGGGCGATCGAGCCCAACCTCGAAACCACAAAGCTTCATTGCGCGGCTACCGGTTGTTTGACAGAGGTTGCGCGCCGCTCGCGCGCCGCCTGAATGTAGTGCGTAAAGAGCGGATGGCCGTCACGCGGAGTTGAGGTGAATTCGGGATGGAACTGCACGCCCACGAACCACGGATGATCTGCCAGCTCGATAACCTCGACAAGACTGCCATCGGCTGACGTGCCGGAGACCACAAGACCTGATTTCTCCAGCCTTTCCCGATAATGGTTGTTGAATTCGTAGCGGTGGCGGTGACGCTCCACTACCGAATCTCGCCCATAGGCCTCGTAGGCTCGGGTACCCGGCTTGAGCACGCACTCCTGAGCTCCCAGACGCATGGTGCCACCAAGATCGCCGCCCTCGGTCCGGGTCTCGACAGCTCCCTCGGCCGTACGCCATTCAGTAATGAGGCCAATCACCGGATGTGGGGTCTTTCGATTCAGCTCCGTACTGTGCGCGCCCTTGAGCGCCGCCACATTACGCGCGAACTCGATAGTCGCGAGCTGCATCCCCAAACAGATGCCGAGATATGGCACTCCCTGTTCACGTGCGTACGTAATGGCCTTGATCTTGCCTTCTATTCCGCGTTCACCGAAACCGCCGGGAACCAGAATGGCGTCCGCGTCCGCCAATGACCCGACCCCTTCGGTTTCGATGCGCTCGGCATCAATATAGCGAACGTTGACGCGCGTCGAGGTGTGAATGCCGGCGTGCTTGAGCGCCTCCGACAGTGATTTGTAGGACTCGGTCAGGTGTACGTACTTACCAACCAGCGCGACGGTCACTTCACCGCTTGGGTGCTCCATCGCGTGGATTACCTTGTCCCATTCGCCCAGATTGGCCCGCCGGGTGTTCAGGTGCAGACGCTCCACCACAATCTCATCGAGCCCCTGCTCGTGCAACAGGCGCGGAATCTTGTAAATATTGTCAACGTCTACCGCCGAGATCACCGCGCGCACCGGCACGTTGGTGAACAGCGCGATTTTGCGCCGCTCGTCTTCTGGCAGCATCCGGTCGGCACGGCATAGCAGAATATCCGGCTGAATCCCGATCGAGCGCAGCTCCTTCACCGAGTGTTGGGTCGGTTTGGTCTTCACCTCGCCAGCAGTCGGAATGTAGGGAACCAGTGTCAAATGAATGAACAAGCAATTGCTGTGACCGAACTCGGTAGCCATCTGGCGGATGGCTTCAAGGAATGGCTGCGACTCGATATCGCCCACCGTACCGCCGATTTCTACCAGCGCCACGTCTGCACCGTTAGCACCCTCCTGGATGCAGCGCTTGATCTCGTCAGTGATATGCGGAATCACCTGTACGGTCGCGCCCAGGTAGTCGCCACGACGTTCCTTGCGAATAACGTTCTCGTAGATACGGCCTGTCGTGAAATTGTTCCGCCGGGTCATCGTGGTGCGAACGAAACGCTCATAATGGCCGAGGTCAAGATCCGTCTCGGCACCATCATGGGTAACGAACACTTCACCGTGCTGAAACGGGCTCATCGTGCCCGGATCGACATTAATGTAGGGGTCCAGCTTGAGAAGAGTGACCTTGAGGCCGCGCGCTTCGAGGATGGCCGCGAGCGAGGCAGCGGCAATGCCTTTGCCGAGAGAGGAAACCACACCGCCCGTAACAAAGACAAATTTCGCCATCGCCGCGCCTTATGCAGAACCGGATTGACCTTGCCAGGTCGCCCGAAGCGTCCTGCAAGCACGGAACCGCAAGTTACCAGATGCGGCCAGTAAGCACAACCGGCCTACGGCGGACTGTCCCCAAATTCTCCCGTCACATCCTCGACCAACAGCCGTACACTCGGCTCCGATGCCAGCGCTGCATATGGCTCACACACCCATCGGTCACCAACGGCAGCGAGATCGTCGCCGATATACAACAATGGCAAACGCGCGCGTTCCCACGGCGGTACAGCACTTTCCTGCAACAGCTTCTTGAGAGAGCGGCGATACCGATTACCGGCCAGTCGGCACATCTCGCCTCCAACGCGTGGTCGCACCGAAACCGGGCGGCCGGCGAGGCGCGCGAGCGACAATCCGGTCCCGGTCGCGGGCTTTGACCGCAGCCGTACCCCGGCCGCAACGATTACAAGTGGCGCGCTAAGATCCCACTCCTGCGGATCCCATTCTACCGGCGCCACACAGGCGTCCGACGCTACAAGGGAATCACGATAGCGCCGCACCGTCGCTCCCGGCCATTGCACAACCGCGAGACCGCTGCGTGGCCGATCCGCAACAATGCGCAGAATCTCGCCGAGTTGAGCCTCCGACGGCAAGGCTAGACCGCGCCGCCGAAGCCAAAATCGGATCAGATTGGCCTGACGCGCCACCGAGAGCCTTACGAGCTGAGACATGGCGAGACCGCCCCTCCCGCAGTGCACTGCCGCCACATCCTGGGCGGCAAGCTCATCGAGCAGCGTTTGCGCCTGCGCGGCATGCCGCGCCGAGCGCGCCAATGTTGCAATGGTGCCTGGCCAGTGCTCGGTCATTCGCGGTAGGACGCGGTGACGAACAATGTTACGGGATCTCGCAAGATCCTGATTGGACTCGTCCTCGATCCAGGCAAGGCCTTTAGCTGCCAAATACGCGCGCAGTGCTGCTCGGCGGAAGGAAAGCAGCGGTCTGGCAAGCCGTCCCGGCCCAAAGGGCGCGACCGCAGGCATGGCAGACATCCCGGCCACGCCGGCACCTCTCAGCATCTGCAGCAGAACTGTTTCGGCCTGATCGTCCTGGTGATGTGCCGTGAGCAGTACCTCGCCCGCACCCAGTACCTCGCGTAGCCGCGCATACCGTGCCTCGCGTGCCGCGGCTTCATATCCGCGCTCTGGGATCTCAGTGACGCGAACCTGCTCAATCTGACAGGAAACCCCGAGCTTGCTGCATAGCGCGGCACAGGCGTCGGCCCACCGACCAGAATCCGGGTGCAAGCGATGGTCTACATGAACCGCACGTGCGCGCCAACCCGCCTCATTTAGTGCGTTAAGCAGGGCGACAGAATCGCCCCCACCGCTGAGGGCGACAACAAACGGGGTGTTGGTCGCAAAACCGAGGCGCGAACCCAGAATCCCGCCAAGCGCATCGGGCGAGAACACGTCGCCGTGGGGATTACTGCTCTTCAAATTCGCCGTATCGCATGAGCCGCTCGTGACGCCTTTCCACGAGCCGCTCGGTCGGCATGCTGCTGACCTGCCCGAGGGCCGCAACCAGGCTGGTCTTCAGCGCCTTCGCAGTGGAAGCCGGGTCGCGATGCGCGCCGCCCAAGGGCTCTGGCACGATCTCGTCTACTAACCCGAGACGCTGCAGACTCTGTGCCGTGATACCCATCGCTTCCGCGGCCTCGGACGCCTTCTCTGCAGATCGCCACAAGATCGAGGCGCAACCCTCCGGAGAGATCACCGAATAGGTGGAGTACTGCAACATCATCAGATGGTCACACACGCCGATGGCGAGAGCGCCACCTGATCCACCTTCTCCAATGACCGCCCCGATCACCGGCGTGCGCAGTGCGGCCATGACGTAGAGACTTCGCGCGATTGCCTCGCTCTGTCCACGCTCTTCTGCACCCACCCCGGGATACGCCCCAGGCGTGTCGATCAAGGTCACAAGCGGCAAATGAAAACGCTCAGCAAGCTGCATCAGACGCATGGCTTTGCGGTAGCCCTCGGGACGTGGCATACCAAAGTTGCGCCGCACCTTCTCACGGGTATCACGCCCCTTCTGGTGTCCGATAACTACAATCGGCTGATCATCCAGGCGCGCCAGACCGCCCACGATTGCCGCGTCGTCGGAAAATGCCCGGTCACCATGCAACTCCTGAAAATCCGTGCAAATACTGGCGATGTAGTCGAGCGTATATGGTCGTAGCGGATGACGCGCCAACTGGGAAATCTGCCAAGGCGTGAGCGAATGGAAAATTGATTCCGTGAGCTTGCGGCTCTTGGCCTGCAAGCGGTGGATTTCCTCGTTAATGTTAAGATCCTTGCCACCGCCCGCATAGCGCAGGGCCTCAATCTTGGACTCCAGATCCGCGATTGACTGCTCAAAATCGAGATAATTCTGGTTCATTTCGCTCTAGTCGCGATATTCAACGCGGACATGTCCATCGCCGGCAAGCCGTAGCAATCGCTCCAACACAGCGGTTGTCGGCTGGACTCGCCAATCATCACCGAGCGCAATCTCCGCCTCGGCACTGCGGCCCCGATAGTTAAGAAACACCGGACAGGCTCCGCGGACGGCCGGCGCCAGGATTTCGCCAAGCTCAGCCACGAATCCGTTACTAGCCTGCTCTTCATCCAAATCAATAACAAGCCGCCGACTAAAGGCGGCTCGTGCATTATCCATATTATAGAGTTTCTCGGCCGACATTTTGAACCCGCCAGTATACTCGTCCACACTCACCTGACCCTCGACGACTAGCAGACTGTCCTTCGCCAAGAGTTCCCGTGAGCCATTGAAGAGATCCGAGAACACCGCCAGCTCAAGCCGACCAGTGCGGTCGTCCAGGGTAACGAATGCCATACGATCGCCCCGGCGGGTCTGCATGGTCCGGATGGCGACGACCAGGCCGGCGACCACCACTGTGCTCTCGCGCGTCGGCTTGAGCTCCGCGATCGTACCGTGGGTTATTTTCGCCAGCTCTTCAGCGTATCGCTCGATGGGATGGCCAGTGAGGTAGAGCCCGAGGGTTTCCTTCTCCCCCTCCAGGCGCAACTCGTCCGTCCACTCCGGAGTCTCAACATAGTGCTGCACCACGTCGATTGGCGCGCCTCCGCCGCCGAACAAGTCCGACTGCCCGGCCGCATGGTCACGCGAATGCTGCTCGGCAGTACTCAGTGCCGCACCGAGAGAGGCCATTAGGGCCGCACGATGGGTGCCGAGGCTGTCCAATGCCCCCGCCTTAACAAGTGATTCGAGCACTCGTCGATTGACTTTGCGAAGATCGATGCGCCGACAAAGATCGAACAAGTCCCGATAGGTACCGTCATTGCGGCGTGGCTCGAGAATGGCATCGATCGCCGCCTGCCCAAGACCTTTGATCGCCCCTAACCCATACAGGATGGTCTGTCCGTCCAGTGGCACGAAAGCATATTCACACCGATTGACATCCGGCGGCGGCAGGATGAGCCCCATGTCCCGACACTCGGCGATCATCGTGACGACCTTGTCGGTTTTGTCCATATCAGCCGACAACACCGCTGCCATGAACCCGGCCGGATAGTGCGCCTTGAGCCACGCCGTCTGATAGGCGATCAGCGCATAGGCCACCGAGTGCGAACGATTGAATCCATAGCCGGCGAACTTCTCGATCAGATTGAAAATATCCTCCGCCAGCTTGGGACTCACACCGTTTTGTGTGGCACCATGGACAAAGCCTTCACGTTGTTTGGCCATCTCCTCGGGCTTCTTCTTGCCCATCGCGCGCCGCAGCAGATCCGCCCGCCCGAGCGTATAGCCCGACAGAACCCGAGCGATCTGCATGGCCTGTTCCTGATAAAGTATGACGCCATAGGTCGGCCTAAGAATCGGCTCGAGACTCGGGTGCGGATACTTGATGGCGGCGCGCCCGTGCTTGCGATTAATAAAATCATCCACCATTCCCGACTGCAGCGGTCCTGGCCGAAAGAGCGCCACCAGCGCCACGATTTCCTCGAAATTGTCCGGCTGCAGGCGCTGGATAAGCTCCTTCATGCCGCGCGACTCCAACTGGAACAGCGCCGTGGTACGGCAGGACTTGAGCAACCGGAAGGTCTCGGCATCATCCAGTGGGATTTCTTCGATCGATAGCGGCGTCTTGTCGGCACTGGCCCGCTCGCGATTAATAATCTGCACCGCGCGGTCGATTACCGTCAGGTTGCGCAGACCCAAGAAATCGAACTTGACGAGCCCGATCGCCTCGACATCGATCATGTCCAGCTGGGTAACGAATTGCCGGCTTCCCTGTTCACAGAAGAGCGGCATGAAATCGGTCAGAGCGCTTGGTGCAATCACCACGCCCGCAGCATGCTTGCCGGCGCTGCGCGCAACTCCTTCGAGCGTGCGGGCCGTATCGATCAACGCGCGCACATCCTCTTCCTTGTCATACCGCTCACGTAGCAGCGGCTCTTGCTCCAGCGCCCGATCGAGCGTCATATCAAGCTCGTGCGGAATCAGTTTGGCAAGCTTGTCAACGTATCCGTACGGGTGATCAAGCGCGCGCCCAACATCCCGCACTACCGCCTTGGCCGCCATGGTACCGTGGGTAATGATCTGGCAGACCTTCTCGGCACCGTAACGCTCCGTTACGTAACCAATCACGCGATCACGACCCTCAATGCAGAAATCAATATCGAAATCGGGTAGCGACACCCGCTCCGGATTGAGAAACCGCTCGAACAGCAGATCGTATTTGATCGGGTCGAGCGCCGTAATTCCAAGACACCAGGCAACGAGGGAACCAGCACCCGATCCACGACCTGGACCAACAGGTACACCGTTCGCGCGTGCCCACTGGATGAAGTCCGCGACAATGAGGAAGTAGCCAGCGAAACCCATCTGCACAATTACCGAGAGCTCATGATCAAGTCGCTCCTGGTAACGTCCGTGCTCGGTGGGCAAGACATGAACAAGCCTCGTGGAAAGCCCCGCACTGGCGTTCGCACGCAGCACTTCGTCGATCGGTGCTCCCTCGGGTACCGGGTAGGCGGGCAGGTAGTAGATTCCAAACTGCAGCGAAAAATTGCAGCGTTGTGCGATCGCGTAAGTATTCTCGATCGCTTCGGGAATGTCTGCGAACAGCTCAGTCATCTCCGCACTCGATCGAAAGTATTGTTGTGGCGTGTAGCGACGCGGGCGTCTCGCGTCGGTCAGTACTCGGCCATCCTGGATGCAGACGCGCACTTCATGCGCCTCGTACTCTTCCGGCGCAAGAAACATCACCGGATTAGTCGCCACTACTGGTAGCCCGAGACGGGTGCCGAGATCCACGGCCAGATGGTTATAGTCCTCCTGAAAGGGCTGCCCCGTGCGCTGCAGTTCAAGGTAATAGCGGCCTCCGAACCAGGCGGCATACTCCGTTGCCAGCCCCTCTGCTCCGACGGCATTTCCCGATAGAAGCGCCTGACCTACGTCCCCCTCTTGGGCACCTGACAACACCAGCAAACCCTCCCCGCTTCCCTGCAACCACTCGCGCGCGACGCAAGCCCGACCTGCGTGCTGTCCGTCTGCGTAGGCGCGAGTCAGAAGCGCGCACAACGAACGGTAGCCAACGAGATCTTGGCATAAGGCGGTGAAGCGAAACGGCTTGTTCGGATCTGCTGCGTTGCTCAGCCACAGATCGGCCCCGATGATGGGTTTAATCCCGGTGGCCACCGCCGCCTTGTAGAACTTCACGAGACCGAACACGTTGGCCAGATCGGTCAGTGCCACGGCCGGCATGCCCTGGCTGCGCGCCATTTTTGCCAGCGCATCGAGACGAACGATGCCGTCAGCGAGCGAGAACTCGGAGTGGACGCGCAAATGAATAAACGGTGATGCCACGATGCTATTTCTACCAAATTCCGTCGGGCATCATAGCCGCCCGCCAACCCAAAATTTCGACCTCAAACTATCTCGATACGAACTAAAGAATATTCTATAACCCGCTGTTTTTATGTATCTATCTATCGTTCCTTCGAACGGGGGCGAAGCTGCGTCGATGCACGTCGCTCACACCAAGCTTGCGCAAGGCCAGCAAGTGCTGCTTCGTGGGATAACCCTTGTGTATAGCGAACCCGTACCCCGGATAGCGATCGTCCAGCTCCAACATTTCGTGGTCGCGCGCGACCTTTGCAAGAATGGATGCCGCCGAAATCTCCGCTACGGTGGCATCACCTCGCACGATTGCCCTGACTTCGCACGCAACCGAGGGCGCTCGGTTACCATCAACCAGAACCAGCGTCGGCTGGACAGCAAGTCGGGTAACCGCACGCGACATCGCTAGCAGGGACGCCTGAAGGATGTTGAGCTGGTCGATCTCCTCGACTTCTGCGCGCCCGAGAGACCAGGCAATCACGTGTGTCCGCAACTGTTCGGCTAGCGCCTCGCGACGAGATGGACTCAGTATTTTCGAATCGGCAAGACCCCGAATTGGGCGTTCCGGATCCAAAATAACCGCGGCTGCCACCACCGGCCCGGCGAGGGGCCCCCGCCCCGCTTCATCCACGCCTGCACAAATCACCCTACCCGATTGCGCTCTCGCTAGCACCTATTGCTGCCCCTGAATGAGCCGCGCGACCGCTGCCGCCGCACGCTGGCTCGCATTTCTCCCAAGCTTTCTACGGATTCCGGAGAGCACACGCGCGACCTGGCGTGCCTTCGCTGGACGAAAAAGGTATCCCTCCAGCGCGGGGCCAATTTGCTCGGTGACCGCTTGCTCCTGGAGAAACTCTGGAACCACGCGTCGACCCAATATGATGTTTGGCAGGGCAAAATCCCTGATGTGCGCCATCAACCGCACGAGCTGCGACGACAACCACCCAACACGGTAGGTCACGACCATCGGCTTACAGAGAAGGCCTGCCTCAAGTGTGGCCGTTCCGGAAGCCAGCAACACTGCGTCGGCCGCGGCCATCGCCTCCCGCGCCTTGCCAACCAGGAGTGTAACTGGCAGCTTCTCGGCTCCCTGTTTCAGAATCTCCCTTTCGAAGCGCGCACGCGCTCTAATGTTGGTAAACGCCGCAACGAACCTGAGCTCGGGATGTCGGGCATGCAGCCACCGCGCAGTCTCCACAAACAGACCAGAGTGACGCGTCAGCTCACCGTGCCGACTCCCCGGAAGGAGCGCCAGCACCTTCTTGCCTAGCGGAATTCCCAATTGTCGACGGAACATTGCGACACTGTAGCGGGCGGGAATTCGCTGGGTGATCGGATGGCCGACGAATGTCACTGGCACATGTTCGCCGCGATAGAACCTGGCCTCAAATGGAAATAACGTGAGCATATGATCCACGGCGCGGTGAATCGTGCGAATACGCCATCTACGCCAAGCCCAGACCTGCGGGCTGACATATTGAACGGTCCGAATCCCGGCTTCTTTCAGCCGTTCCTCCAGACCGATATTAAAGTCCGGCGCATCGATACCAATGAAGAGATCGAACTGGTGGCGCGTGAAATGCTGAACAAGCTTCCGACGCATCCGCAACAACGCGGGCAGGCGCGACACGACACCGAATCCGACGACCGACAGCATTTCCATCGGGTAGAGGCTGACACAGCCTTCGTCCTGCATGTGCGGACCCGCCACGCCCTCGAAGCGGGCGCCCGGCAAAATCTTTTTTAGCTCGCGAATCAGCGCAGCACCCAGCAAATCGCCGGACACCTCACCGGCCACGATCCCGATTCGGACACGCGTGCGGGAACTCTTTGACACTATCGCACGATGCCACGTTCGGATGCCCGGAGAAAGGCAACCAAGTCAACTACCGGTGGAGAAGTCTTGCCGAGTTCCTCAAGCCGCTGGATCGCCTCCTCCAGCAACAATCCGGACTTGTACAGAATCTTGTAGGCACGCCGAAGCGTCAGAATGGACTCATCACTGAACTGCCGACGCTTCAATCCGCGTGTATTGAGCCCATGCGGCTGCGCACCATACCCGGACGTCATTACATACGGTGGGACATCCTTGAATACCATCGTCTTGCCGGCGGTCATACAGTGCGCGCCCAATCGACAGAACTGATGGACTGCCGTCAGGCCTCCCAATACCGCATGGTCACCCACTACTACGTGTCCGCCGAGCGTCACGGCATTGGCCAGAATGGTATGATTTCCGACCTCGCAATCGTGCGCAACATGCACGTACGCCATCACGAAATTGTCATTGCCAATCCGGGTAACGCCGGTTCCCGCAGCGCTGCCACGATTGAGCGTGACATACTCGCGGACTACGTTCCGGTCGCCTATCTCGAGCCGGGTGATTTCTCCGCGAAAGGCTTTGTGTTGAGGGCGCTCACCAATCGAGGCGAACTGAAATATCTGGTTGTCGCGGCCGATGCGCGTTGGCCCCGACAGCACGACATGCGGTCCAATCCAGGTTCCATCACCAATTTCGACTTCCGGCCCGATGATACTATAGGCGCCGACCGCGACACCGGAGCACAACCTGGCCTCTTTATCGATGATCGCCGTCGGATGGATCACGGTATTTCGCGCGATGCACACATGATGTCGGCCGTGGCACACACCTCCTCGCCCACCAGGGCCTCACAAGCAAACATCCAGATACCCTTCATGCGGCGTTTCAACGCAGTCTTAAGCAATAACTGGTCTCCCGGTTCAACCGGTCGCTTGAATCGCGCCCGGTCGATTCCAACAAAATAGTAAAGGGTGTTGGGATTCGGCTCCATTCCAAGTACCTGAAAGGCATGAATGAGGCTCGCCTGAGCCAGCGCCTCCACAATCAACACGCCTGGCATCACCGGCCGCTTGGGAAAATGCCCGACAAAAAAGGGCTCGTTAACAGTTACATTCTTGATTGCCGTAAGAGACGTTTCGCTGGACTCGATGACCCGATCAACCAGCAAAAACGGATAGCGATGCGGCAGGTAACGCAACACCTCATGGATATCAATCTGGCTCACTGTGAATCCTCCCGGAAATCTCTTCAATTTGTTTTTCGATACGCCTCAGGCGATCGGCCATCTCGTCCAGTTTTCTAAGGCGCGCGGCATTGCGCCGCCAGAGTTCCGCCGGCTCCGCCTTGATGCTCGAGGAGTAGACTCCCGGTTTCGTGATGGAACTCGCCACGAGTGAGGTCCCGAGTACCGTGACGTCGTCCGTGATTTCGAGGTGGCCCGCTACGCCGACTTGCCCCCCCAGCGCGCACCGCCGCCCGATGACAGCGCTCCCGGCAATGCCGACACAACCTGCAATCGCGGTATTTTCGCCAATTCGCACGTTGTGAGCAACCTGTACCAGATTGTCGATCTTGACGCCGTCACCGATGACGGTGTCGTCGATCGCCCCGCGATCGACGGTGGTGTTTGCTCCGATTTCAACGTTCCGTCCGATCACAACTCGTCCGAGCTGTGGCACCTTGACCCATCGCGCACCATCGCGTGCATATCCAAATCCATCCGAACCGATCACTACACCGGGCCAAACGATGCAGTCCTCCCCTACCACGCAATGATGCAGAACACTGACACGCTCCACCAAACGCGTTCGAGATCCGACGCGAGTGCTCTCGCCGACGTAACAACCTGGACCAATGTAAGCCCCGGCCTCGACTATCGCATGCGCCTCGACCACCGCAAGTGGTCCAACCCACGCCGTCGGAGCTACGGTAGCCATGGAATCAACTGATGCGCTGGCATGAATTCCATGAGGCATGACTTCCGGCGGGAACAGCAGGTTCGCAGCGCGGGCAAACGCCACGTGGGGATTGTCGACGATGAGCGCATTTCCGTCGAAATGGCCCGCGTCGGTCACAGAAATGAGAAGCGCTCCTGGCCGCGCGCTCTCGAGCAGTTTGAGATACTTGCGCTCGGCGACGAAACTCAGATCGCCCGGACCCGCGCGCTCCGGCGCAGCGACGCCAGTGATTTCCAGGGCACCGTCTCCGCGCAGTTGAGCGCCCAGTTGCGTGGCGAGCTCAGCGAGGAGGATGCCCATGGGGTTAGGGGGCTGCCTTCTTGCCCAGTTTGCGCAGGACCTTTTCCGTGATGTCGGTCCTCGGACCGGCGTACAACACGCCCTCATTTAGCACGAGGTCATACGCCTCCTGCTTGGCGAGTTCGGCGATGGCGCGCTGCACGAGCTTCTGAAGCGAAGCGAGTTCTTCGTTACGCCTCAGATTGTAGTCTTCGCGAAACTCCTGGGTAGCTCGCCGCAGATCGCGCTTCAAGCTGTTCAATTCCTGCTCACGCGCTCGTCGCTCCGTATCCTTGACGACCAACGCGTTCTTTTGCAGGTCCTCCTCTATGTGCTTGATGCGCCCCTGCAGCTCAACAAGCTTCCTGTCCCGTGGGCCAAACTCGGCCTCCAGTTTCTTGAGCGCGGCCGCCGCCTGCGGTGCCTCTTCGATCACCTTGACAGCATTGACATAGCCAATCTTGACATCCGCTCCAAACGCCGCCGGCCATGTTGCCAGCATGGCAAGCCCGAGAATCAGCTTCTTCAAATCCAGCCTCACAACTTCCTTCCTCATGTAACTATCTGAGCGGTACACCGAGTGTGAATTGGAACCGCTCGACCTGATCACCCGGTTTCTCATTCAGCGGGAACGCATAACTGAAAGCCAGCGGTCCAACCGGTGACAGCCAATTAAACGCCAAACCCGTCGAATAGCGCAACTCTCCAAGATCAAGGGTCTGCCCGGGGCCATAGACCTGGCCGCCATCAACAAACCAGCTCAATCGCATTGACTTGGCGTCCTGCTGCGTCGCCCCGGGCAGCGGAAACAGAAGCTCCATGTTGGCAAGAACGCGTCGGTCGCCGCCGATCGGGTCAAACGGCTCCTTGCTGTCTCGCGGACCGAGCGAGCGCGACTTGTAACCACGCACCGTCGTGCTGCCACCCGCATAAAAATTCTTGTAGAACGGCAGCTCCGTCGTATCACCATAGCCGGCTCCATAGCCGATCTCCGCCTTCGCGCGAAAAGTGAAGTCCTCGGTGAGTGGAAGGTAACCGGTCGCCGCCGCCGTGCCCTTGTAGTACTGCAGGTCGCTTCTCGGTATCGCCGCCTCGCCTGAAAGCGAAAGAATGAGCCCGCTGGTGGGAAATATGCGACTGTCCAGAGTGTCCTTGGTCCAGCCGAGCGTCCCTTTATAGATGAAATTGTCATCGCCGTATTGTGCGACGAAATCCTGTGAGATTTGCGACGAGGTCGTTGTGGTACTGATCTTGACCCGCTCTATGTCAAATCCAAGGAAAACGCGGTTATCCTCCGAGAGAGGCACGCCGTAGACGAGTCCGACGCCCTGCGTCGTGCTGTTATATGCGGCGGTACCGGCGTTAGCCGCATCAAACTTGGTTGAGTACAGACTGAACGACTGGCTTATTCCGCTCTGCGTGAGGTAGGGGTTGGTGTGTCGAATGTTGAGATTACGTGTGCTCTTGCTGGTGTCGATTGCCGCTGACAACTCGTTGCCGGTGCCAAACAGGTTGTTCTGGTTGACACTCGCATTGAGAAGAATGCCATCAGCGTCCGAGTAGCCAACACCGAACAGTATGTTGCCCGTTGAGCGCTCCTTGACGGTTACGTTCATGTCGACCTGATCCTGCGTGCCCGGCACGGCGGGCGTTGCAATGTTGACATCCTCAAAGTAGCCAAGACGTTGCAGGCGAACCTTGGAGCGCTGGATCTTGTCGGCCGCATACCAGCTGCCTTCCAATTGCCGCATCTCGCGCCGCATTACGTAGTCGCGCGTGGAAACGTTTCCGGAAAAATTGATGCGCCGCACATAGGTGCGTTTCCCGGGATCGATATAAAAAGTGAAGAAAACCTGCGACTTCTCGCGATCGATTTCCGGAATCGCGTTGACATTCGCGAACGCGTAGCCCGCATTGGTAAGCCGTTCCGTGATCTTCTTAGTGGTCTCCGTTACCTGCTTGCGCGAGAACACCTGACCCGGCTTGATCGTTACCAGCCCCTTCAGCTCCTCTTCCGGCACAACAAATGTGCCCGCGAGCTTAAAGTCGCGTATCGAGTACTTCTTGCCTTCGCGAATGTTGAGCGTGATATACAGACGCTCCTTGTCGGGCGTAATCGTTACCTGGGTCGATTCGATGGCGAATTCGAGATAGCCACGGTCCTGGTAGTAGTTTCTCAGACGCTCGATATCGCCTGCGAGTTTCTGCTTGGAATACTGATCACGACTAGAAAGGAAACTAAACCACGCCCACCATGGCGCTGGCCCCTGGGTGAACTCATCAAGCAGGTCATCCTCGTCGAACACGCTATTGCCGACAATTTTGACCTGTCGAATGCGTGCCGGGTTTCCTTCCGACACATCGATTGTGATCGCCACGCGGTTTCGCTCAACCGGGGTAGCGGTCGCCTTGATCAGCACTGCATAGTAGCCTCGACTGAAGTACTGTTGGCGCAGATCCTGCTCGACGCGATCGAGCAGCGAGCGGTTGTATACGCGCCCTTCTGCCAGTCCCAGCTCCTTGAGGCCCTTCTTGAGATCATCCTCGGAAATCTCCTTGGTTCCGACAATGCGGACCGACCCAATCGAGGGGCGCTCGACCACCGATACGATCAGCACCTCGCCCTGGCGTTCCAGACGAACGTCCCGAAAAAAGCCGGTCTTGTGCAACGCACGGATGGCCTCCTGGGCCCCCTGTTCCGTGACGGTGTCTCCCACCTTGACGGGCAAATAATTGAAAACCGTTCCGGCGGAAATACGCTGGAGTCCCTCGACGCGAATGTCGCGAACGACAAATGACTCCAGCGCATGCAGCTGTCCGAACGGACACAACGCAAGCGACACCGCGACAGCACGCCGAAGGATGGAAATGGTCACAATGACGTTGTCCGCAAGTGGTGACGCTCTCAACCGAGAAGTCGCACGATGTCGTTGTAGAAAGCGAGCACCATCAATGCCATCAATAAAGCAATACCGAGCTGTTGTCCGACAACCATGGTGCGTTCCGAGAGCGGACTGCCTTTGACACCTTCGAGTACGTAGTAGAGCAAGTGCCCGCCGTCCAATACAGGAATGGGCAACAGATTCAGTACACCGAGACTGATGCTGATGGCCACGAGAAACAACATGAACTGGTCGACACCAATGCGCGCCGAGTAACCAGCATATTGCGCAATCGTTATCGGCCCGCTGATGTTGCTGGTCGATGCCTCGAGACGCAGCATCTCATACAACATCTCAAGAATGACGCGGGATGACGTCCAGACATGCCGCAGGCCCTCCCCGGCTGCCTCGAGTGGACCGAGCCGCACCTTCACACGCATCTCGGGCGGTATCTCAGCAAACTTTGGATAGATGAAGATACGCCCGATCTTGCGCCCGTTGTGCTCCACCGGGTCGGGCGTGACGGTGAGATCGAGCCGTTGGCCATCGCGCTCCAGGGTGAATCGCAGCGGCTCGCCGGGATGATCATTGATGCGCCGGGCAAGCGACTCCCATGAACCAATGGGTTCACCCTCGATACGCAGCAGTCTGTCCCCCACCTGCATGCCCGCCCGCTTGGCCGGACCATCCTGCAGTGCGCCCACAATCGGGAGGTACGGCGGAAAATAGCCCACCAGTCCGATGCCGCGCTCGACAAGCGAACTGTTGATTTGTGCAACCGGAATGGTGGAAAGGTCAAGCCGGTGCGCGCGCGTCGCGCCCGTGCCATCTCGAGCCTCGATGGTCACGGCCTTTCGCGCCAGCGCGCGCTCAAAGAGGTATATGCGTCGCTGATCCCAACTCTGCACCCTCATGCCGTCGATCGCCACCAGCTCATCGCCGGCCTTGAGGCCGGCCTGCTCGGCAATCGAGCCATCCAGCACCCGACCGATCACCGGACGAAGGCCATCCACTCCGACAAGGTAAACAGCCCAGAACGCGACCAGCGCGAACAGAAAGTTGAACAGCGGTCCAGCCACCACAACCGCGATGCGTTTGCTCACTGGCTGCCGATTGAAGGCACGATCACGCTGAGCGCGCGGCACTTCGCCTTCGCGTTCATCGAGCATCTTCACGTAACCGCCAAGCGGCAGCGCCGCCACGACGAACTCGGTCCGATCGGCACCGAAGCGCCGCGTCCACAGCGGCTTGCCGAATCCGACAGAAAAACGCAGCACTTTGATACCGAGCGTGCGCGCCACCCAAAAGTGCCCGAACTCATGCACCACGATTAGCGCTCCGATCGCAACAATGAACGCCAAGAGATGGAACAGGAAATCGCTCATGTCGCCCTCTGCGTCATTACCGGACGCTGGGCGTCGACCCATGACTGGGCCGCGGCACGGGCCGCGGCGTCATCCCCTAGAACCACCTCAAGCGTGACCGCCTCGTGCACCGCCACGCAAGCGAGCCCATGCTCGATGACGCGCGGAATGTCTGTGAAACCAATCTTGCGATCAAGAAAAGACTGTACCGCCACCTCGTTCGCGGCATTCAGAATGGCCGGTGCCGTGCCACCACGTTCCGCCGCCACTTGCGCGAGTCCCAGACACGGGAAACGTTCGGTGTCGGGCGGACTGAAATCGAGCCGCCCGATCGTGAACAAGTCCAGGCTTGCGACGCCGGCCTCGATTCGTTCCGGAAATCCCAGCGCGTGTGCGATCGGGGTACGCATGTCGGGATTGCCCAGTTGGGCGAGCACCGAGCCATCAGCATATTCGACCAGGGAGTGGATAACGCTTTGCGGATGAATCACGACTTCGACCTTTTCCGGCTTTACTCCAAAGAGCCAGCAGGCCTCAATAAGTTCCAATCCCTTGTTCATGAGCGTGGCGGAATCGACTGAAATCTTGCGACCCATTACCCAGTTGGGGTGAGCAACGGCCTGTTCGGGCGTGACTCGCACAAGTTCCGATGCGGCTGTCGTTCGGAAAGGGCCACCGGAGCAGGTGAGCAGGATGCGCCGAATGGCCGGCACAGAGTCTCCGGCCCGAAATCCGGCGGGCAGACACTGGAAGATGGCGTTGTGCTCGCTGTCCACGGGCAGAAGTTCGGCGCCGCTGTGCTGCGCCGCATCCAAAAACAGGTGCCCGCACATCACCAACGGTTCCTTATTCGCAAGAAGCACCCTCTTGCCGGACCGCACTGCGGCCAACGCGGGCAACAGACCCGCCGCACCAACGATTGCTGCCACCACAATGTCGGCACGCGCATGTGTCGCGACGTGCTCCAGACCCTCCTTGCCAACCAGCACCTCTGTTGAGGCCGCTACGCCATGCAATTGTTCTGCGAGCTTCTTCGCGCTTTGCACGTCCGGCACGACCGCGTACGCGGGCATATACTGGCGGCACTGCTCGAACAGCCGGTCGATCTGTGTATTGGCAGTGAGCGCCAAGACTTCAAAACGTTGTGGGTGGCGCGCCAACACATCAAGCGTATTGACGCCAATCGATCCGGTGGAACCAAGCACAACTACCCTGCGCACGCTCACGCCAGTAGCCTCTGTACGTAGTACCAGCCGAGGGCAAAGACGGGCAGGCCCGCCGACATCGCATCCACGCGATCACAGACGCCACCATGCCCGGGAAGGAGGTTGCCCGAATCCTTCACACCGGCAAGGCGCTTGAACTTGCTCTCCAACAGATCGCCCAACACAGATACCAGCACACTCACTGCCGCCAGCGCGAGCCACGCCGTGAGCGGCACGCCCGAAAGCTTCCAGCCCGCAACTCCGGCGATTGCGGCCAAGAGCATGGCGCCGGCCAGCCCTCCCACCACGCCCTCGATGGTCTTGCCGGGGCTCACACTCGGAGCAAGCTTGTGCCTGCCGAAACGATGGCCAGTGAAATATGCAAACGTATCGGCCGCCCATACCAATGAGAATGCATACAACAACAGCCAGGGCCGATGAATATCTGCCACAAACAAGTACATGGCCGAGAGCCAGAGCGGCACTAGTACAAAGAAACCGCTCATGACCTTGCCGGCGCGCGCACCGTACAAACCGCGCCCGGCGGCCGCCTCCCCCTGGTCGGTCACCATGCTCACCAGCGAGGCTGCCCAAAAGATCAACACCACACCCAGCGGCCAGCGCAGCCACGCATGCGATGCATTAACAAGCAACGCGGCAATCAATCCGGCACCAATTCCCATTACGGCAAGGACAAAACCCATGCGCGCGCCACGGCCAAGGCCTGCCAAGGCACCCCACTCCCAGGCCCCGAGACCGATCAGTACGCCGAACCACGCAGCCAACACGGGCGCAGGTAGTACAAACATGCCCCCGACGAAAATGACGATCAGCAGCAGTGCGGTGACGACTCGATACCTAAGCATGGCGCGCTTCGATCTGCTCGCCAGTCAGGCCGAAGCGGCGCTGGCGGCCGCGAAAGGACGCGAGCGCCTCTTCGAATTGCGCGCGATCGAAGTCCGGCCACAGTACCGGTGTGAAGTAAAGCTCTGTGTAGGCCAACTGCCACAGCAGGAAGTTGCTGACGCGCTGCTCACCGCCGGTGCGAATAAACAAATCCGGTTCGGGGGTCCCGTATAACGAAAGAAACGGCTCAAGGCTGTCCGGTGTGATCGCATCCGGACTGATCTCGCCCCGCTGCGCCTGGCGTGCCAGCGCGGCGGCTGCCTGGGCAATGTCCCAGCGCCCGCCATAGTTCGCTGCAACCGTGAGTGTCAGCTTGTCGTTGTTGCGCGTGAGATCTTCGGCAGCGCGGATGCCGCGGACCAGTTCCTCTCCGAACGCCTCGACGGCACCAATGACGCGAAAGCGAACTTGGTTCTTGTGCAACTTGTCGACCTCGCGTTCGAGCGCGGTCACGAACAGTTCCTTCAGCAGCGATACTTCCTGCGGCGGCCGGCGCCAGTTCTCGCTTGAGAACGCAAACACCGTAGCGTAAGGAATACCATGTTCGCCGCAGGCAACGACAAGGTCACGCACGCGTTCAACCCCTTTCCGATGTCCGGCCACGCGAGGCATCCCGCGGCGCCGCGCCCAGCGGCCATTGCCATCCATGATGACCGCGACGTGCCTTGGCGTATCGCCAAGGGGCGGCGGCGGAGACTGCTGGCTGGCGGAGGATGAACTCATGAGTGCAGGAAGCGGCAGGTCAATCAGACCTGCATAATTTCCTTTTCCTTGGCAGCCACCAGCTTGTCGATCTCGGCAATGTGCCTGTCAGTCGACTTCTGCACAGCCTCCTCGGCGCGTTTGTCATCGTCCTCGGTGATGAGTTTCTTCTTGAGCAGTTCCTTGAGCTGATGATTGGCATCGCGCCGCACATTGCGAATGGCGACCTTGGCGTTCTCGCCCTCGGCGCGCACGTGCTTGCCAAGTTCCTTGCGTCGCTCCTCCGTAAGCGAGGGCAACGGAACGCGTATGACGCCCCCGGCCGGAACCGGATTGAGCCCAAGATCCGACTCCCGAATCGCCTTCTCAATGCTCTGCGCGGCCCCCTTGTCGTACGGCGTCACCGTGAGGGTGCGCGCGTCGGAGACCGAAATATTGGCTAGCTGGTTGAGGGGCGATTTCGTTCCGTAGTAGTCAATGCGAATATTTTCCAGCAGGCCGGGGTGGGCGCGCCCGGTGCGCACCTTGGCCAGATCGCCCTTCAACGTCTCGAGCGACTTGTTCATCCGTTCATCGGCGTCCTTCTTGGTGTCTTCTACGCTATGCGACATGGTCAGTCTCCTGCCCTTACCAGAGTTCCTTCCGCCGCGCCATCGAGAATCCGCATCAGGCTGCCAGGCTTGTGAATAGAGAAAACCTGCACCGGCATGCCTTGTTCGCGGCACAGCGCGATCGCCGTCATATCCATCACGCCGAGACGCTTTGCGAGCACCTCGCCATAGGTAATAACGTCATAGCGCCGGGCATCGGCATGCTTCTTGGGATCCTTATCGTAAACGCCATCGACTTGGGTGGCCTTGAGGACCACGTCAGCACCAATTTCAACGGCGCGAAGACTCGCGGCGGTGTCTGTCGTAAAAAAGGGGTTGCCGGTACCGGCGGCAAAGATCACCGCGCGGCCGCGCTCCAGGTGCCGGATTGCACGCCGACGCACATAGGGTTCCACGACCTGCTCAATGCGCAAGGCTGACAACACGCGCACCGGCAAGCCAGCCTTCTCCAGGGCATCCTGAAGCGCCAGCGCGTTCATGACCGTTGCCAACATGCCCATATAGTCGGCATTGGCGCGGTCCATGCCCTGTGCGCTCGGAGCCATACCGCGAAAGATGTTTCCGCCGCCAATGACGATGCCGAGTTGCACTCCGGCCTCTACCACAGACTTCAGTTCCGCCGCGATTCGGATTACGACATCGCGATTGATGCCGTAGGCATCAGTTCCCATCAAAGCCTCGCCGGAAAGCTTAAGGAGCACCCGGCGGTAGACGGGCTTGGCAGCCAAGGTTCAGCCTCCCTTGACCGTGGCCATCACTTCAGCCGCGAAATCGGCCGCTTTCTTCTCAATTCCCTCACCCACCTCGTAGCGCAGGAAGCGCAACACCCGAGCATTCCTGCCCTTCAGAAGCTTCTCAACCGAGGTGTCCGGATCCTTGACGAACGGCTGTCCAAGCAACGTGATCTCCCCAAGGAACTTGCTTACGCGACCCTCGACCATCTTCTCAATGATGTTCGCCGGCTTGCCAGACTGTTGCGCCTGCTCGGTGAAAATTTCCTTCTCCTTGGCAATGCGATCGGCCGGCACCTGGTCGCGCGATACGCACTCTGGCCGGCTCGCCGCGATATGCATCGCGAGATCTTTGGCGAGCTCAGAATCGCCACCCTCCATCTCCACGAGCACTCCAATCTTGCGCCCATGCAGGTAGCTGCCGATACGGTGGCCGCTGGTGATTCGATCAAAGCGCCGGACGCCCATCTTCTCGCCGAGCTTCGCCACCAGCGCCTCAAGACCTTGCGCAACCGTCGCCGCAGCGCCGTCCTTGAGCGGCAGCTTGAGAAGGGAATCCACGTTGGCCGGATTCGATACGGCCACACGGGCTGCCACATCGGCGGCGAAGGCGAGAAAATCGTCGCCCTTGGCAACAAAGTCCGTTTCTGAATTGACCTCGACCATGGCGGCAAGCGTGCCGTCGGTACTGACATGGATTGCAATCGCGCCGTCAGCCGCGGTGCGCCCCGCCTTCTTTTCGAGTTTGGCACCCGCCTTCTTACGCAGCAGGTCCGCGGCCGCCTCCATGTCGCCATTGGTCTCGGTGAGCGCAGCCTTGCACTCCATCATCCCGAGCCCGGTACGCTCGCGCAGTTCCTTGACCATCTGGGCGGAAATTGTCATTTCTTTCTCCGTCTGAATTCCTAAACGCGGGTAACAAGGCGCCGCACGCGGGATCAATACTGTCGGGTGCTGGTACATCCCGCCGACGGCGGCGGGGCTTTGCTGCGCGCTAGGCTTCCGGCTTTTTGGTTCGCGGCGTGGCGGTACGCGTCTTACGCTTTGCCTTGGGTGCCGCCTCGGCTTCGGATTCTTCCGTCACTTCTCCAGCAGCCGTGCGCTTCTTCGCGACCACCTTTACCTTGGCGGATTCTTCCTTCACCTCGACAAATTCGTCGTCGCTTACGGATTCACCGATTTCGCGCTGAGACGCGCCCTCGATGACAGCATCGGCCGCGGACTGCGCGTACAGGCGAATCGCCCGTATGGCATCATCATTGCCTGGAATAACGTAGTCGACCCCATCTGGCTTGCAGTTCGAGTCGACGACGCCGACCACCGGTATCCCGAGCCGATTGGCCTCCGATACCGCGATATACTCGTGGCCGACATCGATCACGAACAGCGCATCCGGCACGCCCGGCATTGCCTTGATGCCGCCCAGGCTTTTCTCGAGCTTCTCACGCTCGCGATCAAGATCGAGCAGTTCCTTCTTGGAAAGCTTCTGCGAGCTGGTTTCGTCCGCCAGCAGTGACTCGAGCAGCTTGAGGCGCTCGATAGAGCGGCGCACAGTGCGGTAGTTGGTCAGCATGCCACCCAGCCAGCGATGGCTCACGGACGGCATGCCGCAGCGCTGGGCCTCTTCCGCCACGATATCCTGCGCCTGGCGCTTGGTGCCGACGAACAGTACTGTCCCACCGTTGTGCGCCAGCTTCTTCAGAAAGGCCATCGCCTCGTTGAAAAGCGGCAGCGTCGCCTCGAGATTGATGATATGGATCTTGTTGCGGTCCCCAAAAATGTAGGGACGCATCTTGGGGTGCCAGAATCGCGTCTGGTGGCCGAAATGCACGCCGGCCTCCAGCATCTGGCGCATGGTAACGTTCGCCATCTCTTGCTCCTTCGGGTTTTTCCGCCGCGGTCCCCATACATCAACTCCTTCTTCGCTACTGCTGAAGACGGAGCACCCGGATGTACGTGTCGGAGCCGCGTGTGGGTTGAGGTTAATAAAGCGCGCGCTTTATACCATAGCCGGCTGCATAAGAACAATGTTTTCAGGGGTTTGGCGAGAATTTGTTTGATTTAGGCCCTTTCTAAATACCGTCTAATCCCTGAAAATATCGCCGAAGTTGTCTACTCATGCCGGTAACCATCAAAACACCCGAGGAAATCGAAAAGATGCGCGTCGCCGGACGGCTCGCCGCGCAGGTGCTCGACTGGATTGCACCCCATGTTCAGACGGGCATAGCCACTGGCGAACTGGACCGCCTGTGTCATGACTACATTGTCGAGACGCTGCAGGCTATTCCCGCTCCACTCAATTACCGCGGCTTCCCCAAGTCGATCTGCACCTCGGTCAATCACCAAGTCTGCCATGGCATCCCGGGCGACAAACGCCTCAAGAAGGGCGACATCGTAAATATCGACATTACCGTCATCAAGGATGGCTTCCACGGCGACACCAGCCGTATGTTCTTCGTCGGCGAACCTTCCATCCAGGCCCGGCGGCTAGTGAAGGTCACTCACGAGTGCATGCTGCACGGGATTGAACAGGTGCGGCCGGGAGCGCGTTTGGGCGACATCGGCCATGCCGTCCAGCGCCACGCTGAGGCACATGGCTTCTCCGTGGTGCGCGAGTACTGCGGACACGGCATTGGGAGGGAGTTCCATGAAGATCCGCAAGTGCTGCATTACGGCAAGCCCGGAACCGGAATGGAACTTGTTCGTGGCATGACATTTACGATCGAACCCATGATCAACGCGGGCAAGCCCGACATCCGGCTGCTGCCGGATAACTGGACGGTTGTCACGCGCGACCATTCACTCTCCGCGCAATGGGAACACACGGTGCTCGTGACGGAAAACGGGCATGAAATCCTGACACTGCCGAACGGCACCGCCGCCTGACATGGCACTTACGCGCGAGTCGCTGTTTGATGCCAACGCATTCGAATCAACGCTAGCAGGTGCCCCGCAGGCACTGCCGGTGTTTCGCGAAGGTCTCGCGCGCGGGCACGCACTGCTAAGGGAACGCTACAGCACGCGACCAAACGAGACCCCGCAGCTCGTCGCGCTCCATGCATGGTTGGTCGATCAAATCCTGACACGCGCCTGGCGCTTTTTCTGCAACCGTATACCTGTCGCGCCAGAAATGGCGCTGGTAGCCGTCGGCGGTTATGGCCGCGGCGAGCTGCATCCTTTCTCCGATATTGACCTGTTGTTGTTGGTCGAGCGCCCACGCGCCCCGGGCGTGCGTGAGTTCGTCGAAGAGACGCTACGCTTCCTTTGGGACATTGGTCTGCAAGTGGGTCATTCGGTACGCACCGTCAAGGACTGCGTTGCCGAAGCCAAGCGCGACCTGACAGTTGTTACGAATCTTATGGAAGCCCGTCGACTGGAAGGCGACGTGGCGCTTTTCGAGCGCATGCGAGCGGCCATCCAACCCAATCGACTCTGGCCGTCGGCAAAATTCTTCGTTGCCAAGCTTGAGGAGCAACGCAGGCGTCATCAGCGCTTTCACGATACCGCCTACAACCTTGAACCCAACGTGAAGGACGGTCCCGGAGGCCTGCGCGACATCCAGATGATCGCCTGGGTTGCGCAACGCCATTTCGGTACCGAGTCGCTGCATGATCTGGTGAAACGTGATTTCCTGAGCGAAGCGGAGTACCGCAAGCTGTTGCGCGGGCGCAACCTGCTTTGGAAAGTGCGTAGCGGTTTGCATCATCTGGCGGGCCGGCGCGAGGACCGCCTTTTGTTCGATCATCAGCGGACCCTCGCACGACAGTTTGGCTATCGTGACCGCCCGGGCATTCTCGCGGTCGAGCTCTTCATGAAGCGCTATTACCGCACGATCAAGGAACTCACGCTGCTGAACGAGATCCTGCTGCAGCATTTCCAGGAAGCCCTGCTGTCGCGTGGACGAGCGCGCATCAAGCCGATCAATCGCCGCTTTCAGGACCACAACGGTTATCTCGAAGCACGCAGCCCCCGGGTGTTCGAGCGTGCGCCCTACGCGCTACTTGAGCTCTTTCTGATTATGCAGCAACACCAGCTAAAGGGTGTGCGCGCCGACACGATTCGCCTCGTGCTCGCCAACCTGCACCGCATCGACGCAAAGTTCCGCAAGGATCTAGCCTGCCGCACGCTGTTCATGGAGATAATGCGCCAGCCGCACGGTATCACTCACGAACTGCGGCGCATGAACGCCTACGGGGTGCTGGGTGCCTACCTGCCTGCCTTTGGGCGCATCGTGGGCCAGATGCAGCACGACCTGTTTCACGTTTACACCGTCGACCAGCATTCGCTGTTTGTCCTGCGAAACCTGCGACGGATGACTATCCCTGAGCATCGCCACGAGTTGCCGTTCGCCAGCGAATTGATCCAGAAAATCGTCAAGCCCGAACGGCTTTACCTGGCGGGTCTATTTCACGACATCGCCAAGGGCCGTGGCGGCGACCATTCCACGCTTGGCGAACAGGAGGCCGAGGTGTTTTGCCGGCTGCACAACCTGAGCAACTACGATACGCGATTCGTCTGCTGGCTGGTCCGCAACCACCTGCTGATGTCAACGACCGCCCAGCGCGAGGACATCTCCGACTCCGATGTGGTACAGCGATTTGCCCAGCAGGTTGGCGATCAGGAACACCTCGACAATCTGTACCTCCTCACGGTGGCCGACATGCGCGGAACCAGTCCGGCCGTCTGGAACGCCTGGAAAGGCCGGTTGCTCGCCCAACTCTACACCGAGACCGCGCAGTTGTTGCGTCGTGGCATCGCCACCCCGCTCGACATCGACGCGCACATCACCGACCTGCGGCGCGATACGCTGATGCTGCTCAAACACGATCATGTCTCGCCGGAACTGGCCGCGCATTTCTGGGCGAATCTCGAACCCGACTACTTTCTTCGTTACGACGCCGACAGCCTTGCCTGGCATGCGCGCGCCATTGCGCGTACGTCGTCGGCCGACCTGCCGGTCGTCGCAACCCGGTACACACCCGAGTTGGGTGGCAGCGAGTTCTTGTTCTATACGCCGGATCGGGACGACCTGTTCAGCATCATTACCGGCGGGTTCGACCGCCTGAACCTCTCGATCGTAGATGCCCGGGTGCATACGCTGAAAAACGGCTTTGCACTGGATACGTTTATGGTGCTCGACAGCGCCGGTGAGTCGATCGGCGATCCGCGCGCGCTGAAGCACCTGGCGCAAGCCATGCGCGAGCAGTTACTCAATCCCAAACCTGGTCACGACCTCCTGCAGGCCCGCCTGCCCCGGACCCTGCAGCAGTTTCCGATTGAGACACGTGCGCAGTTCACCCGGGCGCCGAACAAGCCGATCACCATCATGGAGGTCACAGCCCAGGACCGTCCCGGCCTACTCTATCAGGTGGCGCTGGCGCTCAGGCAATGCGAAGCCAATCTGGTGGCGGCGAAGGTCGCCACCTACGGCGAGCGCGCGGAAGACATCTTCTTTATCAACACGCGCGAGCATACAGCGCTTACCGAAGCAGACGAACGCTGCCTCGCGGATGCAATCACGCGCCGCCTTGGCGTTGCAGCAGGAAACACTGGCGCGGTCACAATCTGATCGTGCTGGGCCGGCCTTTCAACGTAGCGTTCTCCGGTACGGGCTAGCCACCCAGATAAGCGCGCTTGACGTCGGGATTAGCGAGCAGCGCAGCGGCCTCATCGGCCAAAGTCACCCGACCACTTTCCATGACATAGCCACGGCGACTGATCTCGAGCGCGAGGCGCGCATTCTGCTCGACGAGCAACAGCGTTACGCCCTCGGCGGCGATCCGACGAATGGTACCGAAGATGCGCTGCACCATGATCGGTGCAAGCCCCATGCTGGGCTCGTCGAGCAGCAACAGGCGCGGGCGCGACATCAGCGCGCGAGCGATTGCGAGCATTTGTTGCTCGCCGCCGGATAGCGTTCCGGCAATCTGGCTGCGACGCTCGGCAAGCCGGGGAAAGAGCTCGAACCCACGATCGAGATCCTGGCTGACCCCTAGCGTGTCGCGTCGCACATAGGCTCCGAGCTTGAGGTTTTCCAGAACCGACAGGCGCCCGAAGATACCACGACCTTCCGGAACCAGCGCGATACCAAGTGACACCAGCTCGTATGACCGACGGCGCGTGATCGCGTGTCCATCGTAGCGGATCGTACCGCCTGCAGGCCGTAGCATCCCGGCGAGCGCCTTGAGGGTGGTGGTCTTTCCGGCACCGTTCGCGCCAATAAGGCACACCAGCTCCCCGCGACCGACTTCCAGGTCGATGCCCTTCACAGCCACGACACCGCCATAGGCGACCCGCAGATCACGCACGCTGAGGAGACTCTGCTTGTTCGAACTGGTCGCGCGACTCATGCCGCCCCGCCCAAGTAGGCCTCAATAACCACGGGATCGTTGCGAACGGTGGAAGGCGCTCCCTCCGCAATCTTCTTGCCGTAGTCGAGCACTGCCACCCGGTCACACAGATCCATGACCAGACGCACATCGTGTTCGATCAGCAGAATCGTCACGCCATCCGCACGCACACGTTGCAGCAACTCCTGAAGCGCGGCAGTCTCGATAGCGTTCATGCCGGCAGCGGGTTCGTCGAGCGCCAGCAGCTGCGGATCGGTAGCAAGAGCGCGCGCAATCTCCAGCCGCCGCTGATCTCCATAGGAGAGATGTCGCGCCAATCGCTGCGCGTGTGTACCGACGCCAACGTAATTCAGCAACTCATGCGCGCGCCGCTCGATCGCACTTTCCTCGGCGCGCGTCGTCGCGCCACGGAAAATCGCGCCTAGCACTCCTGCCTGCGTTCGCACATGCCGCCCAACCATGACATTCTCGAGCGCGGTCATGTTGGCAAACAAACGGATATTCTGGAAGGTTCTGGCCAAGCCGCGCGTCACGACCTCGTGCGGCTTGCAGCCGCTGAGCAGCGTCTCGCCAAGCCTCACAACACCGTGGTCCGGAGAATAGAGGCCAGTCACCACATTGAAGAGCGTGGTCTTTCCGGCGCCGTTCGGACCAATCAGGCCGTAGATCTCACCCTGCGCCACACCGAGCGATACGTCCGAGAGCGCCGCGAGCCCGCCAAACTGCTTACTCACGCCCTGAAGCGCAAGAAGCATGTCGGCGTCTGCCTTAGCGCTGGGCGTCATACAGGCTCGCCGCTCCTGTGCCGCGACCGGCGCGTCGGCGCCAAGTTCGCGGCGCCGACGCATGGACGGCAGGATTCCCGCTGGCCGGAAGATCATGATGAGCACAAGCGCCATGCCGAACACCAGCATGCGCAGATCCGCTGCGTCCACGAACACCTGTCCGAACACCATGTACTGCAGCTCACCGAGATAGCGCAACGCCTCGGGAAAAGTCGTCAACAGCACGGCGCCCAGGATCACTCCGGCGATGTTGCCCATGCCACCGAGCACCACCATGCACAGCACAATGATCGATTCGAACAGATTGAAGCTTTCCGGACTGATGAATCCCTGAAAACCGGCAAACAATCCGCCACTCACGCCGCCAAAGGTGGCGCCCATGGCAAACGCCAAAAGTTTCACGTTGCGAGTGTTGATGCCGGTGGCGGCGGCTGCAATCTCATCCTCGCGAATCGCCACCCAGGCGCGCCCGATGCGCGAGTCCTGCAGGCGGATCGAGATAAAGATGATCGCCAAAGTCAGGGTCAGAAATAGATAGTAGTAGTTGTGCGTCGGCGGAAAGCTTATACCGAACACGGTGTATGTCTCGCTGAAACCAAGGTCAACGATGCGAATCGGATCGATAAGGTTGATGCCCTGCGGGCCGTTGGTCAGGTTGAACGGCGCGTTCAGATTATTGAGAAAGATCCGGATGATTTCGCCGAATCCGAGCGTCACTATCGCAAGGTAGTCACCACGCAGGCGCAGCGTCGGAGAGCCCAACAGCACACCAAAGACGGCCGCTACCGTCGCACCCAACGGTAGCGCCATCCACACGGGCCAATGCAAACCGAAGTGCGGCGAGGCGAGAAGTGCGTAGACGTAGGCACCCACGGCGTAGAATGCGATATAACCGAGATCGAGCAGGCCCGCGTAGCCCACGACAATATTGAGGCCGAGCGCCAGCATCACGTAGAGCAGCGCAAAATCGATGATCCGAACCCACCCGCGTCCAAGCGTCGCTCCCGTCACGAACGGCAGCAGCGCGAGAACGATGCCGATGACGATCCACGCGCCCAGCACCACTTGCCGGTTACGTTTCCATCCACGCCAGCGCCGTTGCCAGTCCCTCATCGCTCGAAACTCAGGCACGCTCCCCTACGCGTTCACCCAGTAGGCCCGATGGCCGGAACACCAGCATGACGATCAGCACGAAGAACGCGAATACGTCCTGATAGTGACTGCCGAGAAACCCTCCGGTCAGCGGGCCGATATAGCCGGCGCCGAGGCTCTCGATGATGCCGAGCAGCATCCCTCCCAGCATGGCACCAGCAACGTTGCCAATGCCACCGAGAACGGCCGCAGTGAAAGCCTTTAGCCCCAGCAGGAAGCCCATGTAGTAATGCGCGAGGCCATAGTAGGCGCTCACCATCACGCCGGCCACCGCCCCAAGCGCCGCACCAATAATAAACGTGAACGAAATGACGGTATTGGGATTGATGCCCATCAGCCCCGCCAGCTCCGGAGACTGCGCGGTGGCCCGCATGGCGCGCCCCAAACGCGTGCGATGTACCAGCAGCAACAATGCCCCCATCAGTGTGATAGCCAGCACGACAATCAGGATCTGAAGGCTCGTCACATGGGCACCAGCCCATTCGTAACGCTGTGGCTCAAACAACTTCGGGAAGGTGAGATATTGTTTGCCCCAAATCAGCATGGCGGTGTTTTGCAGGACGATCGACATGCCGATCGCGGTGATGAGCGGCGCGAGGCGCGGCGCCCCGCGAAGTGGTCGGTACGCAACCCGCTCAATGGAGTAACCAAGCACCATACATATCGAGATCGCGGCCGCGAGCCCGAGTGCCAGTACCACAACTGCCGGAAGGCCGCCTGCAGACAACAAGGCGCCCATTACCGCGATACAGATCATGGCGCCCATCATGGTCACCTCACCATGGGCGAAGTTGATGAGCTCCAGGATTCCATAGACCATGGTGTAACCGAGCGCGATCAGGGCATAGATGCTGCCCAACACAAGTCCATTGATGAGTTGCTGGAGAAAGATGTCCAAGCAGAGAACCCGATATCGTCTTGCGGTTGCCGCCAAAAAATAAAGTCAGGCCACCATGACGGCCAACCTGACTTCATCGACTGCGAGTCGAAACCTAGACCTGCAACTACTTGCCGCCTTCCGCCCCGCTACGCACCGTTTCTACCACTTCCCATTTGCCGTCTTTGACCCGGTACATGGTAATGGCGCCGCCACGCACGTCCCCGTGAGCATCGAATGCCACGTCACCGGTGACACCTTGCATCTGTATTTCCGCGAGCGCTGGCAAATACTTTGCTGGATCGGCCGAATTGGCCTTCACCATTGCCGCGATCATCACATTGGCCGCGTCATAGGCGTAAGGAGCATAGGTCTGGATCGCACCATACTTGGCGGTAAACTTTTCTTTAAACGCCTTGCCGCCCGGCATGTCGACGATGGGTAGTCCGGGCGATGAAGCAATCACCCCTTCGGCATTGCCAGCCGCAAGTTTCAGGAACTCTGCGGTCTGGACACCATCGCCGCCGAGGAACTTACTCTTGAGACCAAGCTCCTTCATCTGGCGCACCATCGGCGCCGCCTGTGGATCCATGCCGCCGAAGAACACCACATCCGGGTTCTTGGCTTTGATCGAAGTGAGGATTGCCGCAAAATCGGTGGCGCGATCACTCGTGTACTCCCGAGCCACTATCTTCCCTCCGGCTGCCTGCACCGCCTTCTCCACTTCATCAGCCAGGCCCTGACCATAGGCAGTGCGGTCATCAATAATCGCGACCGACTTACCACCCAGTTTACGAACCGCGTACTCGCCGAGAACCTTGCCCTGCTGGCGGTCGTTGGTCATCACGCGAAATGCGGTCTTGTAGCCTTGCGCGGTGTACTTGATCGCAGTAGCGGATGGCGAGACCTGCGGAATCCCGGCATCATGGTAAATTCTGGAGGCCGGGATGGACGTGCCAGAGTTGAGGTGCCCGAGTACGCCCTTCACACCGCGGTCGACGAGTTTCTGCGCGACAATCGTGGCGGTCTTCGGATCGGCTTGATCGTCCTCACTAACGATCTCGAAGCGCACCTTCTGTCCACCCAGGGTAACGCCGCGCGCATTGGCTTCCTCGATCGCAAGCCGCGCCCCGTTGTCGTTGTCCTTTCCCAGATGCGCCTGCGGCCCGGTGAGCGGTGACACTTGTCCGATACATACGACCCCCTTCTGCGCGCAGGGGCCACCGGCCTTGCCACAACCTGCCAACATTGCGGCAAGCGCTGTGACCATGCCAATCAAAAGAAGCGACTTACGTTGTGTTGATCCCACAGCGTCTCTCCTTAGCCACGAGTGTTAATTTGACAGCCTCGGCAGCACAATTGACTGCCGCAGCCTAGCGTACCACTACCCGGCTCGCCACCGTCAGCTCTCCCGGTCGGCGAACGGAATCCGCAGGCGCGTGCCGATCGGCGGCTCGGCGTCAGCCAGATTGTTCAACAACTTCAGCACCTCGATGTGGACATTGTAGTGGCGAGCAATCGTCGAGAGCGTCTCGCCCGATTGCACCACGTGCTCGCGCGACGCCGGTCGTTGCGCCTGGACCGGCACCGCAATCGGTGCAACAGGTTGGTGGCGCGCACGATAGCGCTTGACACCGGCCAGGATGCCGGCGGCCAGATCACGTTGAAAGGCGGGTGTCCGAAGTTTCTTCTCTTCGGACGGATTGGAGATGAACGCGGTCTCCACCAGCACTGAGGGGATATCCGGTGCCTTCAGTACGGCGAAGCCCGCCTGCGCAACACGGCTGATATGCACCGGACCGACTCGGCGCAGCTCGCGCAGAATGTCCTCGCCGAGTTCCAGACTGTGTTCAATCGACTTGCTTTGCGAAAGATCCGCCAGCACCTTACGTACCATCGGCTCCTTGTCGTTCAAGCTCACGCCACCAATCAGATCCGAGGCATTCTCCTTGTCGGCCAGAAAGCGCGCCAGACCATGCGTTGCTCCACGATCGGAAAGTGCGTACACCGACGAGCCATAGGCATTGCGTCCGGGTACAGCATCGGCGTGAATGGAAATAAATAAGTCGGCCTGATGTGCACGAGCTCGCTTGAATCGTCGGTCGAGTGCGACATAGTAGTCGCCGTCACGAATCAGAACGGCACGCATTCCGGCCGACGCATTTACTTGCCGCGCCAATTCGCGCGCGATCGCAAGCGTGACATCCTTCTCGCGCGTACGATAACGCCGCCCCATCGCACCAGGATCCTCGCCACCGTGTCCGGCATCGACGGCGACAATCAAATCGCGTTCAATCGGACGTGCCGTTGCGGTGACGGCCGGCGCTGCATCCTCGGTTGCTTCCTCATCAGCCGCGCGCGCATCAAACAGGTCAACCACCAGTCGGTGGCCGTACGGTCCGGCCGGCTTGAGCAAAAAGCTCTTTGGTCGAACTGCGGCCTTAAGATCCAGAACGATGCGCACATCGTTCTTTTCCTTCGTTACACGCATCCCGGCGAGTAGTGGGCCCCTGGTGTCCGGCGGGGGAAGCGTCCCTCCTAACGCCGCGCGCTGAAGGTCGATAACCAGTCGTGGAGGATTAGTGAGCGTGCTGACGCGGTGCTGCAAAGGCGCACTGAGATCAAATACCAGGCGGGTCTGATCCGGAGCGCTCCACAGGCGAAGGTTCTGTACCGTCACGCGCGAGGCCGCGGGCGCGGCGAGGGCGGCGGAAACAAGGAGCATCGCTAGCCAGCGCAAGCGACGTTTCATCCCAGCTCCTTCAGCACCGCGGCACCGCGATCGCTGCCGGCAGCGAGCTCGACCGTGCGTTCCGAATCACTGCGCAGGATTTTAACGTCCACGTCCGGACCTGGCAAAAAACCACTGGCCTTGTCGGCCCACTCAACAATGCAAATTGCCTCGCCCGCCAGATAGTCGCGAATGCCGAGAAACTCAAGTTCCTCGGCATCCTGCAATCGGTACAGATCAAAGTGATAGACGGTGCGATCGCCAAGCTGGTACGGCTCCACCAAGGTGAACGTCGGACTCTTCACCGCGCCACGGTGCCCCAGGGCGTGCAGCATACCGCGAACCAACGTCGTCTTTCCGGCACCCAACGGACCGTTTAGATAGACACGCGTGCCAGCGCCCAATCGCCGCGCGAGTTCACCACCCAACTGCTCCATCGCCTGTTCGCTCGGGACCGTCCGCGTGAGGACCGTCACGTGACAACTCCATTCAGCACTTCCCGCAACCGCACCAGGAGATCAGACGCGAGCACACCGATTTCACCACCGCTCGTCGCGGCAAGATCACCGGCACTGGCATGAACCCACACGCCGAGTCGCGCGGCATCGACGGGAGAGAGCCCCTGTGCGCGCAGAGCGGCGATCACGCCGGTGAGGACATCTCCCATGCCGCCACTTGCCATACCCGGATTTCCGCCGTCGCAAAGATAAACCCTTGGGTCGCCGTGCGCGGCGACCAGCGTGCCCGCGCCCTTCAGCACACAAACCCCGCCATACTTGTCGCTGATGGCGCGCACGGCGGCAAACCGGTCGCGCTCGATCTCCTCCACCGAGCAGCCAAGCAGGCGGGCCGCCTCACCGGCGTGTGGGGTGAGAACCCAATCAGAACGATGCCGGCGCGATGGTGCGAGGAAAAAGAACAATCCGTCGGCGTCAATCACCAGCGGACGTTTGGCGGCGAGCGCAGCGCTGAACAGACGCTTGCCCCACGCGCCTCGCCCCAGGCCGGGACCCAGTGCCACGACCGTGGCCCGCGCAAGGAGCGGCTTCAGTGCCGCGACCGACGCGACGGGATAGGCCATCAGCTCGGGTCGGGCGGCATTCACCACAGCCGCGTGTCCCGGATGGGTTGCCAGCGTCACCATGCCGGCGCCGCAGCGATATGCTGCCTCGCCGCACAGGCGCACCGCCCCCGGCATGCCGGGAGCACCGCCGATCGCGAGTACGCGTCCGAAACTACCCTTATGCGCATCGCGAGCGCGCCGCCGAAGCAGGTCGCGCAACGAGGTTCGCGTAATGCGCTGCGCCGCCGGGGCAACCTCAGCGTGCACCTCGGCTGGCACCGAAAGATCGTCGAAATAGATCTCGCCGGCGTGTTCCCGGCCGCGAGCGGTGAACAACCCGGCCTTGAGCGCGACAAAGGTCAGCGTCGTATCGGCCCGTACCGCCGCGCCCAGCACCGCGCCGGTATCGGCGCTGAGACCGGAAGGAATGTCAATCGCGAGCACCGGTCGGTCGCTCCCGTTGATCGCCTCGATCGCCTCGCGCCAAACCCCGGTTACCGGACGTTCAAGCCCGGTGCCGAGCAGCGCATCAACGATCACGTCACTGTCAGCGAGCATGTCCGCGACAAAGGGTTCATCCATCACCCCGCTTGCCCGGGCAGCATCGCGCATCAGGGCAGCATCGCCCTTGACGGCGTCGGGTTCGCCCAGTGTCAGGACCCAGGGAAACAGGCCGGCGTCGCGCGCCAGTCGCGCGAGTACGTATCCGTCGCCGCCGTTGTTCCCCGGCCCGCAGACGATTGCAATCGCGCGCGCTCGCGGCCAGCGCAGGCAAAGCAGACGAAATGTCGCCTCGCCGGCGCGCTGCATGAGTGTCGCACTGGGAACGCCGTACTGCTCGCTCGCCAACCGGTCGAACTCGCGTACCGTCGCCGCACGATAGAGATATTCGGGTAGCATCCGTAGACCTTTCTGTACTCAGTATATGATAGGCGGCATGGCGACCGGCCGACACGCCTTGAGCGATGCGCAACTTGCGACGCTCGCGGACGACATCCGGGGCTGGGCCATGGCGCTCGGATTCCAGGCAATTGGCATCGCCGATACCGATCTCTCCGCAGCCGAACAACATTTGATTGAATGGCTGCATGCGGGGCGGCACGGTGAAATGGGCTACATGGAGCGGCACGGAACCCGCCGCAGCCGCCCGGCCGAGCTGATTCCGGGAACGCTACGTGTGCTTTCGGCCCGCATGGACTATTGGCCGGGTGCGGCGCGCGACGCGGAAGCGGTGCTGGCCGATGATGCACTCGGATACATCTCGCGCTACGCGCTCGGGCGCGACTACCACAAAGTGCTGCGCCAGCGCCTGCAACAACTCGCCGTGCACATCGAAGACGCCATCGGGCCGTTCCGGTATCGAGTCTTTGCCGATAGCGCCCCAGTACTCGAGAAGGCGCTCGCCGAGAAGGCTGGCATCGGCTGGATCGGGAAACACACCAATCTGCTCGAACAGCGCACCGGGTCGTGGTTCTTCCTTGGCGAACTCTACACGGACCTGCCACTGCCGGTGGATGCGCCTGCCACGAACCATTGTGGCACCTGCCAGGCTTGCATCGACATTTGCCCGACGCGCGCCATCGTCGCACCTTACCAACTGGATGCGCGCCGCTGTATTTCCTATCTCACGATCGAGTTGCGCGGCGCCATCCCGGTCGGGCTACGGCCAATGATCGGCAATCGCATCTATGGCTGCGACGACTGCCAGCTCGTCTGCCCTTGGAACCGCTTCGCCCGGTCAACTGCGGAAGGGGAGTATTCGCCACGGCACCAACTCGATGCGCCGCAACTACTGGCTCTATTTGCCTGGGACGAAAGCGAGTTCCTGGCGCGAACCGAAGGCTCGGCGATCCGACGCATCGGTTACGAATGCTGGTTGCGCAACCTGGCGATTGCAATCGGCAACGGCCCGCACACGCCGGCGGCGCATGCCGCGCTCCACGCCCGCGCCGACCACCCCTCCCCGCTGGTGCGTGAACACGTCGCCTGGGCGCTGGCGCGCCACGCCGGCGGCGCCTGAGCCGCCGCTCACTTCACGATGAAGTGCTCGCGGTAGTACTTGAGTTCGTCGATTGACTCGCGAATGTCGTCGAGCGCCTTATGGGTCGCCTTCTTCTGAAAGCCCGGCATCAGCTGTGGCTTCCAACGTGCCACCAGCTCCTTAACGGAACTGACATCGAGATTGCGGTAGTGGAACCAACCCTCAAGGGACGGCATATGCCGCGCGAGAAAGCGGCGATCCTGGCAAATGCTGTTGCCGCACATCGGCGACTTGTTCTTGGGGACGTATTGCCGGATAAACTCAAGCGTGGCGCGCTCGGCGGCGGCCTCATCGAGGGCCGATGCCCGCACGCGCTCAGTCAGCCCGGTGCCGCCATGCGTACGAGTATTCCACTCATCCATCGCTGCCAGCGCTGCGTCCGACTGGTGCACCGCGAGCACCGGGCCTTCCGCCACTAGATTCAGGTCACTATCGGTGATGATTGTGGCAATCTCGATGATTCGATCGCTGTCCGGATTTAACCCTGTCATTTCAAGGTCAATCCAGATTAACCCGGTGCCGGTGGCGACACCGTTCGGCGACTGCGCCATGCTTATTCTCCGTGCTTGATTTCAAATCAATTGGGCCCACATCATAGCATCATGGATACAGAGACTTTTCGACTGTTGTTTCTGGTAGTGCTGGGACTCATGCTCGCTACCCAACTTTGGTTGGCATCGAGACAACTGCATTACGTTGTGGCACATCGCGCGCGCGTGCCCGGTGCGTTTCGGGGCAAGGTTCCACTCAAAGCGCATCGCCGGGCAGCGGATTATACGGCGGCGCGCACGCGCTTCCGCCGTGTCGACGCTGTCATCGGGGCCATACTGTTGTTGGGGTGGACGGTCGGCGGCGGTCTCGATTTGCTCGACCAGCTGGTTCGCTCCGCGGGCTTCGGGCCGCTTGCGACCGGCACACTTTTTCTGGTCGGCACAATCCTGCTCATGGGTATCCTGGAATTGCCAGGATCGATTTACGAGACGTTTGTCATCGAACAGCGCTTCGGCTTCAACAAGACGACGCCGGGTTTGTTTGTCGCGGACCTGCTGCGCAATGCCCTGATCGCACTGGCCTTCGGCGTGCCGCTCGCGCTCACGGCACTCTGGCTGATGGGACGTATGGGCACCTATTGGTGGATCTATGTTTGGCTGCTGTGGATGGGATTCACTCTCTTCATGGTGTGGGCCTATCCAACACTTATTGCGCCTTTATTCAATCGCTTCCGTCCCCTAAAGGCCGGTCCGATGCGCACCCGCATCCAGCACTTGCTGAAACGCACCGGGTTCAAGAGTCGCGGCATTTTTGTCGTCGACAGCTCACGCCGCACCACCCATGGCAACGCCTATTTCACCGGTTTTGGGCGCGCCAAACGAATTGTGTTTTTCGACTCGCTGCTCGCGACGCTGCGCGCCGGCGAGGTAGAAGCCGTCCTGGCGCATGAGCTTGGTCACTTCAAGCGTCACCACATCGCCAAACGTCTCGCAGTGCTGGCCGTGACGAGTCTCGCGGGGCTTGCCCTGCTCGGCTGGCTGCTGGAACAGCCCTGGTTTTATGCGGCCCTCGGGATGCGCGAGCCGTCGACACACGCAGCGCTCATGCTGTTCATGTTGGTTACGCCGGTGTTCACCTTCTTTGCGCAGCCGCTCTATGCGCGTGCCTCCCGAGCTCACGAATTCGAGGCCGACGAATTTGCCGCCGAGCAAACCAGCGCGCGATCGCTCGTGAGTGCGCTAATCAAGCTCTATCGCGACAACGCCAGTACCCTGACACCAGACCCCCTGCACTCGGCCTTCTATGATTCCCACCCGCCGGCACCGCTACGCGTCGCGCGCCTGCTTCGACACGCCTGACCCTCCGAGGACCGACGAATGAAAATTCTTGTACCGTTCGTGCTGCTCATGCTTGCCGCGACCAGCGCGCAGGCGGATTTACTACTACCCGGCGATGCCGGCCGTGGCGAAAAACTGCATCAGGCAAACTGTACCGGTTGCCACGATACGGGCGTCTACACACGGAGCAACCGTGGTATTCGCTCGATTGGTGGACTGCAGCAACGCGTCGATATGTGCAATACGCAACTTGAGCGAAATCTGTCGGACGCGGAGCGCAGTGACGTGGTGAAGTATTTGAACGAGCGTTTTTACCGCTTCCAATGACGCGCGAGGAACTCCTGCTGCGTCATTGCCGCCCGCAGGAGGGCAAGATCGCGTTCGATCGCGCGCAGGCTGAGCGCTGGCTCGCGACCATCCCGGACTGGAAGCTGAATCACGCGGCGTCGGGAATTGAACGGACCTTTCGGTTCCACGATTACTATCGGACACTGGCCTTCGTGAACGCCCTCGCCTTCATTGCGCATCGCGAGGATCACCATCCGGATCTCGAAGTCGGGTACAACCGGTGCACCGTGCGCTTTAGCACGCACTCCGTGGAGGGGCTGTCCGAGAACGACTTCATCTGCGCCGCACGGATCGACGCCCTACAGGGCTCCTAGGCCCGCAGCTCCCTCTCAGAACGCGCAACCATCAGGGAGCGGCGGTACCGTCGCGAGGCCAGCTGCAAAATCGCGCGGCAACGGCGCGGCTCGAAAGCCGGATTGAGGGGAACCCTTGAAAGCCACGCCACCGTAGCCGCCGGCGTTCATGTGCGCACGCACCCAGACAACCGTGGACGGCCGGATAGCGACTGGCCCGCCGCCACGCACGAAGGGTTGCTCATCGACATGGCTGTGCAGCAGTACTCGCCGATAGAGTAGCCGACCCTCTTCGCTTACGACCTCCCACCAGTCGGCATATTGTCGACAGCCGGTCTCAATGCTGCGCACGCCGACGTCGAAGTAATACGCACCGGACGCGCCACTTGCCTTGACTGAAACGACATCGGCAACAGCAACGCCAGCGGCGGCGAGCGCGTGCGGTTCCTTGCGCTTGACGGCCTCCGCCACGCCCGCATCGCGCGCGGCGGCCGACGGCGCGACCGCTTTTGACTGCTCGGCTGATGCGGTTCGCCCCGCTTCACGCTCCTCACGGAACGCCGCCCCGACAGGGGGCGCAGCCGGTTCGTCGGCTAGTCTGCCGGGCGCTACTTCTTCTTTTTTTTCCGCAATGGCGCGACCGGCACGCTCCGCGCGTGGCGACGCTGCAATCTTCCCCGCCTGTGGCACCGCCTCAGGCGCCAGACCAGGTCCCGCGCCGCGCTCACCCGAGAACATGTAGATGCCCACGATCAGTACCAGCACCGCCGCCAGCGATGCCGGTACATACCAGTGGGACGCAAATGGGCTTCCCGCGTAGCGAGGGCGGCTGACGGTGCGTGCAGCATCGAGCAGCGCGCGATCCAGATGCGGCGGAGGCTCATCGGCTGGCGCCCGTCGATAAATGCGCGAAAGCTTCGATTGACCACTCAGGTATTCTTCGAGCAAGCGGTTTGGATCGGACGTAGTCATGGCTTCAATCCCCCGTTTCCATTCCTTGACGGAGTTTCGCCACCGCATAGCGCAAACGGCTCTTGGTGGTCTCGGGCGGCACACCGGTTGCCTCGGCAATCTGCTCAAGCGTGAGGCCTGCCTCCTCGCGAAGCAGGAACGCCTCACGTTGGGCCTCGGGCAGTTCGGCGAGCAATGCCAACAGTCGTTGTACGTCCCGCGCGCGATCTGTCTGCACATCCGGTTGCATTGCATCAGGACCGGCGATGCGCTCCATCAGCGGGTCGTCCGGGTCATCATCGTACAATGATGAAACGCCACTTCGCCCGCGTCGATAGTGATCGATCAGGCGATTGTGTGCCATCCGGTACAGATAGGTCGTGAAGCGTGCCTGCACCTCGTAGCGGGTCCGCGCCCGGATAAGATTCATCCACACGTCCTGAAAGAGTTCCTCGGCGACCGCCGGCTCGCGGCATTGCCGCACGAGGTAACGATAGAGCGGTGCCTTGTGACGTGTGTACAGTGACTCGAACGCCCGGGAATCGCCATCGCGATAGGCAAGCATGAGCGCCTCATCCGAACTTTCTCCATCCATGAGTTAGGAACGCATGGGCGGCGTTTCCGGGTCACCGTGCAGCGATCACGCCTCGCGCCGCCCGGTCAGGGCGCGCGCCAGCGTACCGCGGTCCGTATACTCCAGCTCGCCGCCTACCGGCACGCCGTAAGCGATGCGCGTGGCGCGAATGCCGTGCGCACGAACCAACTCCGACAGGTAGTGAGCAGTGGCCTCACCCTCGACGGTGGGATTGGTGGCAAGCACTACTTCCTTGACGCGCCCGGTGGCGAGCAAAGCCTCCAGACGGGCAATTCCCAGCTCCTCCGGCCCGATTCCATCGAGCGGCGAAAGCCTTCCCATCAGAACGTAGTAAACACCGTTGTAGGCGCCGGACTGTTCGAGTGACACGAGATCCGAGGGTGTCTCAACCACGCACAACAGAGAGTGATCGCGACGCGACGATGCGCAGATCGCGCACAGCTCTTCCTCGGCGAAGTTGTTGCAGCGGGTGCAGTGGCGAATCTGCTCGGCAGCACTGGCGAGTGCCTGGGCAAGGATACGCATGCCCTCACGATCACGCTCCAGCAAGTGCAGCGCCATGCGCTGGGCGCTCTTCGGTCCCACACCGGGCAAACGGCGTAGCGCCTCCTTGAGTGCCTCCAGGATGGTTTCCTGACTCATGCGCGAACACCGTTCGCACTCGACCTGGTCTGGCCCTTCGAACGCGCCGCGGTGATCGTTCCGGCGCCCATTTAGAACGGAAGCTTGAGCCCCGGCACGTTGAGGCCGGCCGTAAGGCCCGACATGCGCTCCTGAGCCGTCTGTTCGACCTTGCGCACCGCATCGTTGATCGCAGCCGCGATCAGATCCTCCAGTACCTCCTTGTCCTCCTGCAGCAAAGAGGGATCAATCTGCACCTTGCGCACGTCATGGCGACCGCTCATGGTGACTGCTACCAATCCGCCGCCCGCGGCACCGGTCACCTCGACCTTGGTGAGCTCTTCCTGCGCCTTCTTCAGGTTCTCTTGCATGGCCTGCGCCTGCTTGAGAATGTTGCCAATTCCACCGCGCATGTTACCTCCGGTTACTTGGGCCGAATCGATGCCGGGTTTACCCGGGCACCGAAGGCCTGTTTGAGTGCTTCGACATTCGGGTCCTGCTCGATTGCGGCCACGGCTGCCTGCTGGCGCTGATCCTGTTGACGACGCCGCTCCTGCGCCGGCGTCTCGCCGGCGACCTCGCCCACGCGAATGGCGATGCGCAACGCACGGCCGAAATGCTGCTCCAAGGCCTCGCGCAGCGCAGTCTCGCGCTCGCGATTGAGGAGCGACGCGTGCGCCGCATTCAGCACCAGCTTGAGTCCATCATCAGCCGCCTCCTCGATGACCGAATTATTCGCCAACTCGCGCACCAACCCCCCGAGCTTGAGCTGCGCGACCACCGCGCTCCAACTGGACTCGCTTAGTGACGCTGCTGACGGCGCCGCGGGTACCACAACGGGCGCCGCGCCGCGGCTTGAAGTCTTCGAGGGCTTCGCACCGGGCAACGGCGCGGGACGAGTTTCGCCCACTGCCGCCGGCCGGAACACGAGCATGCGCAACAGCGTCATCTCCAGCGCGGTTCGCGGATCGGGTGCCGAGAACATATCGCGCCGGCCCATCAGGGCAATCTGATAAAAGAGTTGCGTGTCTTCCGGCGCCAGGCGCTGCGCGTGTGCCAGCACCCGCTCGCGCTCTGGTCCTTGCGCCAGTGCATCATCGGCTTGCGCCAACGCGATTCGATGCAATGTCCTCATCAGTTCATCCAGCAGCGCGCCGTAATCCGACTGATGCTCGGTGACCTCTTCCACCACCGCGAGCGTCCCCGCCGCATCCCCGTTTGCAAGTGCCGCGATCAGACGTTCCACACAGTCCTGGTTGATGGTTCCGAGCATGGCACGCACATCGGCATCTCGAAGCACTCCGCCGCCATAGGCAATGGCCTGATCAAGCAAGCTCAGCCCGTCGCGCATGCTGCCGTCGGCGGCCTGCGCCAGCAACGCGAGCGATGACCCATCGTATTCGACGCGCTCCACGTCGAGAATCTTGCGCAGTTGCGTCTCAATTTGTTCGGGGCTGAGTCGCTTCAGCGAAAACTGCAGGCAGCGCGACAGCACAGTGACCGGCAGTTTCTGTGGATCGGTGGTGGCGAGAAGAAACTTGACGTGCGGCGGCGGCTCTTCGAGTGTCTTGAGCAGTGCGTTGAAGCTGTGCCCGGAAAGCATGTGCACCTCGTCGATCAGGTACACTTTGTAGCGCCCCCGCGTTGGCGCATATTGCACATTGTCGAGAAGCTCACGCGTGTCGTCGACTTTGGTGCGCGAAGCCGCGTCGACCTCAATCAAGTCCACGAAACGCCCTTCGTCTACCTCACGACAGGCCGTGCACTCGCCGCATGGAGTAGAAGTCACACCGCGTTCACAGTTAAGGGACTTGGCGAGGATACGCGCGATCGTGGTCTTGCCGACGCCGCGCGTGCCCGTGAACAAGAAGGCATGGTGCAGCCGACCGTGATCGAGCGCATGCACCAGCGGGCGCACGACGTGGTCCTGCCCGACGAGCTCGGTGAAGGTGCGCGGGCGCCACTTTCGGGCGAGAACCTGATAGCTCACGGAAACCTATGGACCTCGACTTTGGTCAGTCCCATCGCCTCGCTGGAGCGAGGAATGGGTGGCGGCTCAAACCGGCCACACCCCGATACCCGAACCGGCTGCTGCGGCTGCTTCCTTCCGGACCTGACCGGGTTCACAACCTGTCGTCACCGAGGGGACCGGCTCTCGCCGCCGTAGTCATTTCATGGCAGAAGTCTACCATGTTGGCCGGTCAGCCGGCCGAAACGCCCGCCACTGCTGACTTCTGCCGCTGTCAGCACATTACGCACGCATTGCGCGCCCCTGCCCTCTGGTTTAACCTTCGCCGTCCGTCGGCGGCCGCATACGGCGTTCGCAGGGCTCGCAGGCTTGCATGGCGACCGTGCCGACACAGTTTTCTGGAGAGGTGTCCGAGCGGTCGAAGGAGCACGACTGGAAATCGTGTATACGGCAAAACCGTATCGAGGGTTCAAATCCCTCCCTCTCCGCCAGTCCAAAGAAAATGGAGCCTATTGGCTCCATTTTTTTGTGCTCGCGAAGAATACCGGGCCTCCACACGCATCGAGCAATTTTCCGGAGCATCCTCTCCAGGACTACTCAACTGCCCCCTCGCGGCAATGTGCTCAATCCGCCGGCGAGCACGTAAACATCCAGGCCCCGCTCCGCCAACAGGAATGCCGCTGCCGTGCTGCGACTGCCGGTCTCGCAAAGCGCGACAAACTTTCGCGAGGCATCGAGCTGTGGCGCCTTCATTCGCAACAAATAGAGCGGCAGATTCACGCTCCCCTTTATTGAGCCTTGGCGAAATTCGTCTTCGGTGCGCACATCGAGAAGTCCCGCGCCGGCCTTCGCAAGCTCGCGCGCCTGCGCAAGCGTTACGGTCCGGACCAGCGGCGCCTTGAGCAGCGCATTGAAGTCGTCGGCACCGAGCCGCATCAGCACGCCTGATGTCAGCATCATTACCGTCGCATTGCGTGGCGCACCAGCGAGCAACGCCTCTTCGCCAAACCCCTGCCCCGCGTTAAGCTCTCCAAGCATCGCTACCTTTCCCGAGTCGGCCTTGCGCGACACATTAGCCCGCCCCTCGCGGATGACGTAGTAATGGTCCCCTCGGTCACCCTGCTTGATGATCACCTGCCCGGCCTTTACGTCGACTGGCTCAAACCGGGCAAACAGAGCGCTGATATTGGCCGCGGGCAACTGCTGAAACGTCTCTTGCCGCAAGAGCGTCATCATCCAGTCCGAGTCGGCGGACTGATCAAATTCGACCACCTCGATGCCACCGGCTTGAGCACTTTGCTCCAGAGTAATCAGTCGGTCGAGCAGGCTGCTGTCGATACGTGCAATTGTTGCATCGCGTTTCACCACCCCCGAAGACTGCCGCGGCTTAAGCTGCGCCAATGCGTAGCGTGCTGCGTCACTACCGGCATCGACCAGCCGCTCACTCCCTAGCTCCCTGGATCTCAGCAGCATGCCGCCTGACAACAGATATATTGAGTCGTGGTCGGTATCGCCTTCCCGAAAAACCGTCTGTCCCGCACGCACCGATTCGATCGCGGCGCGACGCACGACCTCGCCGAGGCTTTCCTCAGACAGCGCGTTCAGCGGAATGAGATGTCGGAACAGGTCGATAGAAGTCACGGCATCGCGAGTCAGATCAGTGTCGCCATTCTAGCAACGCGGATCGGCAGCCGACACCCGAGTTCGCTGACTGTGATGCACCAAGAGCAAAGGGGCCCCGGCGGGGCCCCTTTCTTTGTCGACTTGGCGGAGAGGGTGGGATTTGAACCCACGGTGGACTTGCGCCCACGCCTGATTTCGAGTCAGGTACATTCAACCGCTCTGCCACCTCTCCGGGGGCCGCATAGGATACGTGGACTCAATGCCGCCCTCAACCCCGCGTTGGCCGCACTGCCGCGCTCTTTGGTGACAACCCTCTCACTCGCCGCTACGCTTGTTGACATGACCGGCCCGGCGCCCGCCGAACCTGTGTCGCGTAAGCATCTCCAAGGCATGGCCGTCGCCCGGTGCCTGCTTTGCGTTCTTCTGTTACTGCTTACCGGTTGCTTCCTTTTTGAAGACAACAAGCTGCGTGCCGTAAAGTCTGCCCGTGAGCTCGTGGTCCTGACGAGCTTCGGCCCCACCACCTATTTCGAAAATCCGGAGGGTCCAGCCGGCTTTGAGTATGACCTCGCCAAGGCATTCGCTGACCACCTTGGCGTGCGCCTGCGTGTCGCTGCGGTGCGTAGCTTCTCGGAGGTACTGCCGCGACTCCTGGATGGCGAGGCCGACTTCGCTGCTTCCGGCATTACGATTACCGATGCACGCCGTGCGATGGTCAGATTTACGCCGCCCTATCAGCATGTCCGGCAGCAGGTCGTCTATCGTCGCGGGGCAAACCGGCCTGCCGACGTGGCCGCGCTTATAGACCGGGAAATCGAAGTCCGCGCCGGCACCAGCTATGTCGACCGGCTCACCGAACTGAAACAGGAATATCCTGATCTCACATGGACTGAAGTCGACGATCGCGAAACCGAAGATCTTCTACAGGCCGTATGGGAAGGCCTGCTCGATGTCACCGTCGCCGATTCGAACATTGTCGCCGTCAATCAACAATACTTTCCCGAACTGCAAGTTGCTTTCGAGCTGAACGACTCCGAGGGTCTGGGTTGGGCCTTTCCACCAGGTCCGGACAACAGCCTGTACGATGAAGCAGTGAGCTTTCTTGAATCTGCCCGCACCTCCGGCGAACTCGCCAATCTGATCGAGCGCTACTACGGGGCCGCTAGCCGTTCCGGCTACGTCAACATGACGGTCTATCAACTGCGCGTCCAGACGCGCCTTCCGGAGTATCAATCCCTCTTTGAGGCAGCTGCCAAGCTAACCGGGCTCGATTGGCGGCTGCTTGCCGCCATTGGCTACCAGGAGTCATTCTGGGACCCGAAGGCGATTTCCCCTACCGGGGTGCGTGGCATGATGATGCTGACGGAAGAGACGGCCAAGCAACTTGGCGTCGTGAACCGCCTCGATGCAAGACAAAGCGTCATCGGTGGCGCGCAATATATCGCGCAATTGATCGAGCGCATCCCCGCCACGGTTTCCGGACCCGACCGGCTATGGATGGCACTTGCCGCCTACAATGTCGGTCCTTACCACCTCGAGGACGCGCGCACCATTACCCAGCGCCAGAAGGGTGATCCGAACAAGTGGCTAGATGTGAAGGATCGGCTCCCGTTGCTTTCCAGAACGAAGTGGGCCAAGGCGGTTCCATATGGCTACGCACGCGGTTCCGAAGCAGTGATTTTTGTGAACCGCGTGCGCGCCTACTACGACGTGCTGGTGAAGCTCGATGAAGAGGAGCGTGCGCGCCGCGGCACGGAAGCCCTCAAACTCAATGCGCCCGCACTCTAGGCGCGCCCACCCTGGGATTCGTCGCGTCGCCTAGCGAAAAACCTCTTCAAGAGCCCGCCGCACTCCTCAGCCAGAACTCCTCCCACAACCAGCGCGCGGTGGTTCAGGCGGTCGTCGGCCAACAGATTGAACACGCTGCCACCGGCCCCCGCCTTCGGGTCCACCGCACCGTAAACCACCCGCGCGATACGCGCATGCACAATGGCGCCGGCACACATCGCACAGGGTTCGAGCGTTACATACAGCGTGGTACCGGGAAGCCGATAGTTCTGTGCGTATTTGGCGGCTGCGCGCAGCGCGACCATTTCCGCATGGGCACTCGGATCGCGCGCCGCGATTGGCTGGTTCCAGCCCTCACCTACAATCCTGCCGTCCTCCACGACCAATGCTCCCACCGGCACTTCATCCATTTCCTCGGCGCGGCGTGCAAGCTCAAGCGCGCGGCGCATGAAACGTTCGTCAGCGACTGGATCGGAATTTGGGCTGCGCGCCGCGAACGGCGCGCCGGCAGGCTCGTCCGGATCTACTCCCATTCGATCGTCGCCGGCGGTTTGCCGGAGATATCGTAGACCACGCGTGAGATACCCTTCACTTCGTTGATGATGCGGTTGGATATCCGCCCCAACACCTCGTAAGGCAGCTGTGCCCAATTGGCGGTCATGAAATCCACCGTCTCGACTGCGCGTAAAGCGACCACGTAGTCGTAGGCACGGGCATCGCCGAGCACTGCAACCGACTTCACCGGCAAGAACACGGCGAACGCCTGGCTGACCTTATCGTAGAGCTCCGCGCGGTAAAGCTCCTCGAGATAAATAGCGTCCGCACGCCGCAAGACATCGGCATACTCCTTCTTTACCTCACCGAGAATTCTGACACCGAGACCGGGCCCCGGGAACGGGTGACGATGGATCATCTGGTGCGGAAGCCCGAGCTCGGTGCCGATACGACGCACCTCATCCTTGAACAGCTCGCGCAGCGGTTCCAGGAGCTTGAGGTTCATTAGTTCCGGCAAGCCGCCGACATTGTGATGCGACTTGATGACGTGGGCTTTCTTGGTCTTGGCGGCGGCGGACTCGATTACATCCGGGTAGATTGTCCCCTGTGCGAGCCACCTGGCGTTGCGAATCTTCTTCGCTTCTTCTTCGAAAACCTCGATGAACAGACGCCCGATGATCTTTCGCTTCTGCTCGGGATCAGCGACGCCCTTGAGCGCGGAGAGAAAGCGCTCCTCGGCATCTACCCGAATAACCTTTACCCCCATGTGTCGGGCAAACGTTTCCATTACCTGATCGCCCTCGTTGAGGCGCAGCAGGCCGTTGTCGACAAAAATGCAGGTGAGCTGCTTCTCAATGGCACGATGCAGCAACGCCGCCACAACAGACGAATCAACACCGCCCGAAAGACCGAGCACCACCTCGTCGCTGCCCACTTGCTGGCGCACCGACTCGACCATATTGTCGATGATGCTGCCGGGCGTCCAGAGCGTCTGGCAGCCGCAAATGTCGTGTACGAAGCGCTGCAAGATTACGCGCCCCTGCGTGGTGTGCGTCACCTCGGGATGGAACTGCACGCCATAGAATCCGCGCGTCTCGTCCGCGATGCCAGCAAATGGCGCATGATCGGTCTCGGCGATCACGTGGAAGCCGGGCGGCAGCTGGATCACACGGTCACCGTGACTCATCCATACATGCAACCACTCCGAACCGTCGGCTTCAGATTCGTCGCGCATGTCCCGAAACAGGCGTGAGTGTGCCCGCATGCGCACACGCGCATAACCGAATTCGCGTTCGTCCGAACCCTGGACCGCGCCCCCAAGCTGGGCGGCCATCGTCTGCTGTCCGTAGCAGATACCCAGGACCGGCACGCCCATCTCGAATATTTCCTGGGGCGCGCGGGGCGTGCCTGCCGCGGTGACGGTTTCTGGTCCACCGGAGAGGATGATGCCGCGCGGCGCAAAGGCGCGTATTTCCTCGATCGGAGTATCCCAGGAGTACAGCTCGCAGTAGACCCCGGCCTCGCGCACCCGTCGCGCAATGAGCTGCGTGGTCTGCGAACCAAAGTCGAGAATGAGGATGCGTTGTGCGTGCGGATCGGTCACGGGACGATCACACGAGCCTGGCTTGTCAGCTGCGTTGGTAGTTGGGCGCTTCCTTCGTGACCATCACATCATGCACGTGCGATTCGCGGATGCCGGCATTGGTGATGCGCACGAACTGCGACCTGGTGCGAAGAGACTCGATATCAGACGACCCGGTATAGCCCATCCCGGAACGCAAACCACCCATCAGTTGGTGGATGATGTTAGGCATGGGGCCCTTGTAAGGTACTCTCCCCTCGACTCCTTCCGGCACGAGCTTGTCAGCAGTTGCGCCTTCCTGGAAATAGCGATCGCTCGAACCCTCTCCCATGGCACCGAGCGACCCCATGCCGCGATAACTCTTGTAGGAGCGGCCCTGGAAGATCTCGATCTCGCCGGGCGCCTCATCGGTCCCCGCGAGCAGACTTCCTACCATGACGCAATGCGCGCCAGCGGCGATCGCCTTGGCGATATCGCCGGAGTAACGAATGCCGCCATCGGCAATCACGCCAACCCCGGAATCGAGCAGCGCGTCCGCCACATTCGACACAGCCGTGACCTGCGGAACGCCGACACCCGCTACCATGCGGGTTGTACAGATCGAACCCGGACCGATGCCTACCTTGACCGCATCGGCGCCCGCGTCGCGCAGCGCCCGCGCCGCGTCGGCGGTCGCAATGTTTCCGCCGATCACCTGCATCTCGGGGAAATGCTTCTTGATCCATCGAACCCGATCCATCACGCCCTCGGAATGCCCGTGCGCGGTATCCACGACAATGACGTCCACGTCGGCGGCCACCAGCAGCTCGACACGCTCCTCGGTTCCCTTGCCGACACCGACCGCGGCGCCCACCCGCAACCGTCCTTTGGCATCCTTGGCGGCACGCGGATATTCCTGGGACTTCTGGATGTCTTTGACTGTGATCAGACCCTTGAGGCCGAACCCTTCGTCCACCACAAGCACCTTCTCAATGCGGTGCTGGTGCAGCAGCTTCTGGATTTCGTCCCGTGTGGCGCCTTCCTTAACCGTCACAAGCTTTTCCTTCGGGGTCATGATGCGCGAGACCGGCTCGTCATAGCGGGTCTCAAATCGCAGGTCACGGCTCGTGACGATACCGACCAACCGGTCACCGTCAGTCACTGGCACGCCCGAGATGTGGTGGGCACGTGTCAGCTCAAGCACCTTGCCAATCGTGGCATCCGGGGCGACGGTAATCGGACTGGTGATCACTCCTGATTCGTATTTCTTTACGCGCCGCACCTCTTCGGCCTGACGGGCCGGGGACAGGTTCTTGTGGACAATACCGATGCCACCTTCCTGCGCGAGACAGATGGCCCCGCGGGCTTCGGTCACGGTGTCCATGGCCGCCGACAACAGCGGAATATTGAGCGTGATATGGCGGGTGAGCTGGGTCTGGAGAGACACGTCCCGAGGCAGGACGGACGACTGCGCAGGGACCAGCAGGACATCGTCGAATGTCAGTGCTTCCTGTGCGATCCGCATGCGGTATTATACGTATCCGCGCCGGGCGCGAAAAGGCCCGGCGGTCGGCGTTGACGGCCCCCGGCATCTCGCGTTAGTGTCAAACCCTACAAGAAATCGCTATCGCATAACCCCATTTTTTTCTACCCAGGAGGAATTCATGAAGCACACTCTCTTGTGCACCGCCGTTGTCATCGCTCTCGCAGGCTGCGCCGGTGGTGGCGGGTCGGCTGCGACCGCCGATGAAGTCAGCAAGACCATCGCTCAGGCGGAAAACGAGATCATGCTTGCCAAGAAGGCGGACTCGCTCTGGACTAACACTGAGAAACACCTTGCGGCGGCTAAGGAAGCACAAAAGGCAGGCGACAATGACAAGGCCCTGAAGTCTGCCAAGAAGGCCATCAAGGAAGCCCAGGCCTCGGTGAAGCAGGCTGCAGATAACGCAAACCCGACGCCCACCTGGTAAGGGCATCGGCGTAGCAAGGAAAAGGCCGGGTTTGCCCGGCCTTTTTTCTTTTTAGCACTGGCGCTATGGTTGCGCGATGCTGTCCACAACCAGCACTAATTCCCTGCGCGACATTTACAACGTGTCCCGCCTCAACCGGGAGGCGAAGACTTTGCTGGAAGGCAGCTTTCCTGCCATCTGGATAGAAGGGGAACTCTCGAATCTTTCCCGCCCGGCCTCGGGTCATGTCTACTTTTCGCTCAAAGACGCTCAGGCCCAGGTGCGCTGCGCCTATTTTCGCCAGTACCAGCGTCCCCCCGCCCTGGCAATTCGCGATGGACTTCATGTGCTGGCCCGCGCCCGGGTTAGCCTCTACGAGGGTCGTGGTGACTTCCAGCTCATCGTCGAGTACCTCGAAGAGGCTGGGGAAGGCGCGCGCAAACGAGCCTTTGAGCTACTCAAGCAGCGCCTGAGTGCCGAAGGACTATTCGACAGCGCCCACAAGCGACCCCTACCGCGCCTGCCACATCGTATCGGGCTCATCACGTCGCCGAGTGGGGCCGTGCTCCACGACATCGTGACAACCTTGCGACGTCGTTTTCCTGCCATCTCCGTACTGCTGTATCCGGTACCGGTACAGGGCGAAGGTGCCGCGGAAAAGATTGCCGCGGCAATTCGCCTCGCCGGTGTGCGCCGCGACTGCGATGTGCTGATCGTCGCCCGCGGAGGTGGGACGCTCGAGGATCTCTGGGCCTTCAACGATGAGATCGTCGCGCGGACTATTTTCGATTGCCCCATCCCGATCGTTGCCGGCATTGGACACGAAGTTGACTTCACCATTGCCGACTTCGTCGCGGACGCTAGAGCTCCCACGCCGACTGCCGCGGCGGAGCTGTTGAGCCCCCATCAGGACGAGTGGCTCATGGCCTTTACCAACACCGGTCAGCGACTATTACGCAGCATGCGCCAGCGCCTCGAGCGCTCCAACCAGCATCTCGACTGGCTGACAGCACGCGTGGTGCATCCGCGCCAACGCGTTGCCTTGATGCGCGAGCGCCTCGAGGCGATGCGTCGTCATCTCGGAGCAGGTGCGCGCGCCCTGCTCGCAGCGATGTCGGCCCGCGAACATTCGCT
>Ga0209427_10000252_pt1 | contig 54225 bp, 43 predicted proteins | sample DeeMarSWOR136_30_FD_187465 | JGI IMG/M metagenome (GOLD analysis project Ga0209427, IMG submission 187465) | Marine sediment microbial communities from White Oak River estuary, North Carolina - WOR-1-36_30 (SPAdes) (version 2) | ecosystem: Environmental > Aquatic > Marine > Intertidal zone >...
TACAATACTGCTCAAAATATGCTAAAAGAACTTATTAAAAGAGATATCAATCACCCTTCAGTAATATGGTGGAGTGTAGGGAATGAAATTCCTTCACATCAGAGAGGATGTGCTAGGTTTATTAAAAAATTGATGAAATATGCAAGAAAATTAGATAATACAAGAATTATTACATGTGTTTCAAGGAAATTAATACCTGACTTAACAAGAAGTTCTTGCGATGTTGCAACAATTAATACATACTTTGGTTGGTATTATGGGCATGAAAAGATGATTAGTTTAATCTTAGATATAATTAGAACACCAGTTCATAATAAACCTTGGATTTATACGGAATTTGGAGCAGGTGCAAAATATGGATTCCATGCTGATTGGAAGAAGCAGATAAAATATAGCGAAGAAAAGCAATTAAAGGTTTTAGATTATACAATTAGAACAGTTAATTCAAAACAATTTTTTGCAGGATGGTTTATATGGATTTATAGGGATTTTAAATCACCAAAGAGAACAAATCAATTTCAGCAAGGATTTAATCGGAAAGGAATAGTGAGTGGTGAGAAAAATGAAAAAAAATTAATTGCTTACGCTATTCCAAAGATTATAGATAAAAAGAGGAAGATCCTAAATCTTCGAATAATTGGAATATTACTATGGATCATTTTTTTACCACTATCATATTTAATAATTACAAGGTTGATTGATTATTTTTTAAAATTTCTTGATGAAAAGCCAACATACATTAATCGATGAGCTCCAATTATCTATTTAAATTAAAAAAAGTAATAATTAATATTATATTGCATGAATAATGATATGTTCTAAGGCTCCTGTACGCATTTGTGATATTGGGGGGTGGACAGATACTTGGTTTTTTCCTCGTGGAGCTGTTTTTAATATATGTGTTGATCTCTATAATTTTGTTAGAATCGTAGAACATGATGAACAAAAAATAAATATAATTTCAGAAAACCTCGGATTACGAACAGAAATAACAGATTATAAAAACATAGAATATGATGGAACTCTGGATTTATTAAAGGCTGCTGTAAAGAGAATGCAAATTCAAAAAGGGATTGATATTATTATTAATGCAAAAGCTCCTCCAGGTTGTGGAACAGGAACAAGCGCAAGTGTAGCTGTAGCATTAATTGCAGCTTTATCCCACCTCTCTCAAAAAAGAGTATCTCCAAAAATAATTGCTGAATTAGCTCACAAACTTGAAATTGAGGAACTAAAACTAGAGAGTGGTGTACAAGATCAATATGCTGCAGCTTTGGGTGGAATAAATTTTATGGAGGTTGATTATCCTTCAGTAAAAACTTACCCCGTTCAAATAGATGAAAAAAAAATATTTGAATTAGAAAATCAATTAATTTTAGTGTATTTAAGTTCAAGGAGTTCAAATGAAATGCATAAAGCAGTAATTAAAAACTTTGAGAAAGGAGATAAATCTACGTTAGAATCATTTGAAATCATGAAAAAGTGTGCATATAAAATATATAATTCCTTTGGAATAAAAAGTCTTGAAGAAATTGGAGAAATAATGAATGAAAATTGGGAAGCCCAGAAAAAATTACATAAATTAATGGTCAATCCAATAATTAAAAGGGTTGAAAGTATTGCAAAAGAATATGGAGCAGTTGGATTCAAGATAAATGGTGCAGGCGGGGGTGGTTCAGCAACTGTATTAGCAGGCATTGGAAATGAATCTCAATTAAAGAAAAAGTATCTTGAAAATGGTTTTCAAGTGCTTCCTATTAAATTAGATTTTAATGGTGTCCAAACTTGGGAAGCTTAAGTTTAGTTTTACAACTTTTTAAAATTCAAAATTGAAAAGTTTGTTCTTTTTATAGTTTTTTTTAGAAGAATTTAGTATGTGTCTACAAGATCAATTAACTTTTCCTTCCACAATAAAGCGATGGGATGAAAATACAACAATACATAATATCTTCATTTTCAATAAATCGGGAATTTGTTTTTATGGTGTGAGTTTCACTAATGATTTTAGAATAGAAAAAAATTTACTTTCACCTTTTATAACAGCCTTGATGTCATTTTCAAAGGAAATGATTGGTAAAGATTTTAAAACCATCGAAATGGGAGATATCAAAATAGTTATTTTCGAAAAAGAATCGCTATTCTATAGCATTTTATGCGATTCAATAGAAAATGTTATGTTATTAGATGATATTATTTCAAAAATTAATGATAAACTCAAATCTTATGTCCGTAAAAATAAAATAAAAATTGATACAGAAGTTATTTATGACCAAGATTTAAACAAAACCATTGAGACTATAATATATGATATTATCAGTAATGAATTCAGTTTAGAGCAAGAGGAAAAAATTATCAATTATTTAAAGAATTTAAACCAAAAAGATGAAATAGATGGAGTAATTCTGCTAACTGACAGAGGAAAGGTGATTTATTCTAGTTTTAGTAAAGAAAGTCTAAATTATTTCTTAAAAGAAATAGAATTTCGAGTTAAAATATGTAATAATTCAATTTTAAAACTTTTTTATACTTTTAAAAATAGAAAATTCATATTTTCAGATTATATTGATGAAAAATATTTTATCATTCTTCTTTTTGATGAAAAAGTTAAATTTGGATTAGCAGAATATTATTTAAATGGAATTGTTAATTCTACTAAAAGATTACTTGCGAAGATCCATTAAACTCTTTTCACAACTATTTTTTTAGATTTTTCTACATAGTAGGTAAAAATTTATGATTTATAAAAATGAAATTAAAAAATTTAACACCATAATGTTAAATTAAAACAATTAATGAGAGTGAAAATTAAATGTCTAAAACTGAAGAAAATTTAAAAGCAGCTTTTGCAGGAGAATCACAAGCAAATCGAAAATACTTAGCTTTTGCCGAAAAAGCAGATAAAGAAGGATTTTCTCAAGTTGCTAAAGTTTTTAGAGCAGCAGCAGCAGCAGAAACAGTTCATGCACATAGCCACCTTAGAGTACTTGGTGGTATCAAATCAACTAAAGAAAATATAAAAGAAGCTATAGAAGGTGAACATTATGAATTTACGAGTATGTATCCCGAATTTATAAAGGATGCAAAGAAAGAAGGGAATGTAAATGCAGAAAGAACTTTCAACTATGCTAATGAAGTTGAACAAGTACATCATAAATTATATGAAGCCGCTCTGGAAGCTGTAGAAAGTGGAACAGATTTAGAAAAGGAGGATCTCTATATATGTCCAGTATGTGGATATACTCATGAAGGAGATCCCCCCGATAAATGTCCAGTATGCGGAGCTGCTAAAAAAGTCTTTAAAAAAATTGAATAATTTTTTTTCTTTATTCTTTTATTAAAAACTCCATGGATGATAACATTGTTTTATTTTTAATAGATAATCATCAATCGAGAAGTTTAAATCCTTCATGGCTTTTGTTAATGCTCTAAAAGTAGCACCATCTAAATAATAGTTTAATAAAAGCTCTGTAACTTGTGTATCACCTAATGATATTAAAGTTTGAAATCTTGCGTTTTTAAGAATTAATTTAAAGTTTTTAAATTTTATTTTAATTGAAGATAAATTTTGAAGTTCTCTATTAATTTTTTGATATCTTTCGCGTAATCTACTCAAATTTTGTTTAAAATAGAAAAAAACTTCTTTTTCATATGGCGTATTTAACTTTGGAATGAAAGGATTTATATTAATTCTTAAAGAATTTCTTTCAAATCCCAAATTATCAATCTCTTTTATCAAATCAATGATGTCATCAATATCTTCATCACTTTCATTTGGTAGACCTATAAGAAAATAAAATTTTACGTTTCTTATATTAGAGTTTCTTATTTGAGACAATACTGCAATAATTTGATTGTTATATATTTTTTTCCCGAGAGAAAATCTTAGATCTTCTGACCCTGTTTCGGGAGCAATTGTAATTGTTTTAATTTCTCCTTTTTCTAATAATTGAATTAAATCCTGAGTTAAATGGTCAATTCGTATTGAAGGTATTGTGAATCGTTTTCCTTTTTCAATGATATATTCACAAATTTGCTTAAATTTTGGATGAGAAGAAACAGATGAACCTATGAGGCTTATTGTATTAAAATTTGAATATTTCATAGCATTTTCAATAGTTTCAATTATATCTTCATAACTTCTATTTCTAAAAGGGCTATTATGAAAGGAAGAAATACAGAATTTACATTGAAATGGACATCCACGATTTACTTCAATAAAAAAATTGGTTTCAAATATTGATTTTTTAATCGAATTTATAGAAAGGAGTTGAAATATAGGGATAGGTGAGTCATCAAGTCTATTAAGAGTAGCTCTTTTTACCTCATTGTTTAATGAAGGAATATAAAGCCCATCTATATCTTTTAGATTTTCTAAGAACTCCTGAAAACTACATTCGCTTTTTATATATTCATTGAATAGATCAAAAAATAAAGATAAATTTGGTTCAGAATCTCCAATAAATAAAACATCAAATACACTACTAAATGGGAGCGGATTAGAAGTTATTGCGGGACCTCCACCAATAATAAGAGGATATTTCTTTATTTTCAATTCTTTACGTTCTTTAGAAGTTAAAGGAATATTCACTTTATCTAAGAACCAGAGGATATTCTTAAAATCATTTTCGAAATGAAGTGAAAAACCCAAAATATCAAATTCTGTAGGTAAAATTTTATTTTCAATCGATCTTAAATAGTTTATAGAAGAATAATCTTTTAAAGCAGGAAATTTCAGCTTTTCCGGTAAGAAAAATCTTTCACATACTATTTTCTCGTAAGAATTGATAATGTAATATAATAGCCTAATGGAATAAGAGGACATTCCTAATTGATAGGTATTAGGATAAATCAATCCAAAAGAAAAATCGACTGCTCGCCAATCTTTTATAATAATATTTTCAGAAATCATCAATAAATAGGTTAAACATTAGACTTATTAACTATTTCATTAATAAGAGTTATTTTATTTTTCTTTTTTAATTTTTTTTATTTCTTCTAATATCATTGGTAATACTAATCCTGTTTTATCATTAAATAAAACTTCTGCTCTATCATCTAAATGGGTAGGCTGATCATTTACAATAATTAAGTTTCCTTTATTACTTAGAGTAAAGATCGGTAGATCACATATAGGAGCAACCTCCAATGACGAACCAGCAATTAACATTAAATCTGATTTCTTTGCTAAATCGATGGACATATATTTCTCAAAATTCGGGAGATTTTCTCCAAACAAGACCACAGATGGCCTCAATGGAGCGGCACAATAATCACATAGGGGTGGCCTTTCTTTTTTCAATTTTTTTAACACCTGTTCTTTATTATAACTTGCTCGGCAACCCATACAACTAAATCTATTAATGTTACCATGAACTTCATAAACGATAATACTGCCCGCTTTTTGATGAAGTTCATCAATATTTTGGGTAATTATTGCCTTCACAATATTCATTTTTTCTAATTCAGCTATTGCTAAATGACCTGGATTGGGTTTTGCATCGAATAAAGTAGGAGCTATATCTTCAGCCATTTTCCAAAATTTTGAAGGATCTTTTAAAAAAGATTGAATATTTCCATATATCTCAGGTTCATATTTCTTCCATATTCCATCTTCACCTCTAAAATCTGGAATACCTGATTCTGTGGAAACTCCTGCTCCAGTTAGCACAATCGCATGTTTTGAATTAATTAATAATTGCGCAGCTTTTTTTATATCTTCAGTCTTAATCATTTTCAAACAATATGCTGTAAAATCGAGAATAACTTCAAAATATGATTAATTCTTTAAGGAAAATATTTCTAATAAAATTTATAATTATTGTCTTTAAGTTATGCAATTTTTTGTATTAATAACACGTAATTCAAGAATTTACAATTAAGATTAAAATCATAAAAAATTAAAATTAAATAATATTTGTAATAATAAGCGCTTATTTATTGATCTTTACTTTTTTAGAGTTTTCTCAATGATCTCTGGATTTACAATAATTTTAGAAGATAAAATTTTATATTGTTCAAATGATCAAAAATATAATGCCTTTGAGATAATTTTATTTGTTGAAAAGTTTCTAAGGTCAATTAATCCGAAAAATACATGGCGTTTGAAAAAAATCTGCTTAAAAGGCCAAGAAATAGGTCGAGAACGGATAATTGTACATCATATTGTAACCCCAGCAAATCAAAATTTATTTTTTTGTATTATCGGTGATTTTACTGTAGGTTCCCAAGAGTCTTACAAATTGTTAAACGAATTCGTCGATAAAGTTAATTTTCAATATAGTACTCCAGATGAATTGAAATTTGCATCTGAAGAACCTGTATTTTATAATGTTTTAAATTTGATTACAGCATATTTAAAAAGTAAGTATTCAACTACAATTGAAGAAGAAATAATAGATAATGATAAAGGATATTTTTTCGAAACCAGAGTTCTTTATGCAGGAATTTCTGCTCAAGGACTTCCTATTATATCTCAGTTATATGATGTAAGTCTTTTAAAGAATTTAGAAAAAGAAAGAACTAAAGAAAATATCGAATTATTCAGTTCAGATCTATCTGCAAAATTAGCAACCATATCTATGAATACCCAAATTAGAGCAAATACTAAGATCAAAGAAATCCATATTGGCGACACTAATGGTAATTCAAGTGAAAGAGTTATATTATTCGGAGAAATAAATGGATATTCTTTAGATTTCATCGCTTCAGGGGATTTCTATAAAAATAAAGAAATTTTCAAATATCTCAAATCAAAATTATCTTTAGAAAATACATTCACTACAGAATTTTCAGGAGATTTGCGACCATTCCAACATCTGGGGCCGTACATGTCTAATATTATTAAGGAATTTAATTAACAAATATAAAAAAAGATGTTTCATAAATGAAAGCAGTTATCTTAGCTGCAGGTGAAGGTAAAAGATTAAGGCCTATTACATCCTCAAAACCTAAACCCATGATTCCACTAATTGGGAAACCACTTTTAGAACATACGATATTAGGACTAAAAAATGCAGGGATAACTCATTTCTTGGTAATAGTTGGTTACAAAGAGAATCTGATTAAAACTCATTTTGAAAATATCTCTAATAAACTTAAAATTGAAATAGAGTATATCACTCAGGAACGATATTTAGGAACTGCACATGCGACTAGTTATGCTAAAGAGTATGTAGGAGAGGAATCATTTCTAATGATGTATGGAGATATTCTAGTAGATCCAGAGGTTTTCAAGGAAGTATTAAAAAAATATGCAGAAGGAAATTATTCAGGGTTAATATCATTAATTGAAGTCAAAAATCCTCAAGAATATGGAATTATAACTTTAGATTCTGATGGATTAGTATCTAAAATTACAGAAAAACCTAAACCTGAACTTAAATTAGGGAATTTAGCTAATGCAGGAATCTATATTTTTGACTCTTTAATATTCAAGGCAATTGAAAAAACAAAAAAGTCTATACGAGACGAATATGAGTTTACAGATTCCATGGAAATATTAATCAAAGAGCTTCGAGGCTCTATTGTTGGATACACTATAAAATCTCATTTTTGGAATGATATCGGTTTGCCTTGGCAACTTTTTGAAGTGAATCATCACCTTTTAGAAAATCTAAAGAATCAAATTATTGGAAATGTCGAAGATAATGTAAAAATTTCGGGGAACATATATCTTGGTAAAGATTCCATAATTAAATCAGGATCATATATTCAAGGACCATGTTATATCGAACAAAATACCATAATTGGCCCTAATGCATTTATTCGCCCTTATACTTCTATTGGGAATAACTGTTATGTTGGAATGAGTGAAGTCAAGAACTCTATTATTTTTTCCGACAGTACTATACCACATTTCAACTATATCGGTGATTCTATTATTTGCGAAGACGTCAATCTAGGAGCTGGGGCTAAAATATCTAATCTACGTTTTGATAATAATACTGTTAAGATGAATATCAGTGGAAAAGTAATTGATTCTGGATTAAGAAAATTAGGTGCACTTATTGGACCTAATTCTCAGATAGGAATCAATGCAAGTATAATGTGTGGAAAAAAAATAGGTCAAAACTCAATTATTGGAGCACACACTTTTGTTAATGAAGATATCCCCCCGAACACACTCTATTATCAAGATTCAAATGGAACTATAATAAAGAAAGTAAATCATTATTAATTTAGTATCGTTGAAATAACTCTTATTATTATTTAACATTTTTGTAAAATATGAATTCTTAATATATAAGTAAATAAATAAAAAAAATGTTAATTAAAGAAAAAGAGATAAATTACCACAAACGTAAACCTTCGGGAATGTAATAATTCAAAAAGACAGCTGTAGCCATTCCAATAAAATCGAGCAAAGCGTGTGCAAGTATTAACCATCTTAAACTAGAAGTTTTAATATAAATTAAGCAGTAAATCGTTGCAAGAATAAATGTGGTAAATAAAAAAATTACCATTCTATTTGCAATAGAGAAAATTCCAATCATTAAGGGATGATTAAGTGTGAAAAATAAACTGGAATATAATAATCTTGACCATAATGGCCAGTTTTTGGTTATATCTAATATTAAACCTCTCCAATAGAATTCCTCGAACCATGGATTAATCAGGGAAAAAATTATTAATGATATTAGGATATAGAGATCTGCAAGTAATGACCAGTTCATTAATATCATTGGAAGACTCATAAAAATAAATAAGAACGGAATGACAGACCACCATTTACTCCCCTTAGGAGGTTGTAACCAACTCTTTACAGTATTTTTAATATTTCCATTCAATAATATAAAGATAGATAATACACTCCAATATATTATTAAGACTGGAATGTAAGCAAATACTCCTAAAAAAAGGGTAAACAAAATTGAAATTAAACTGCATCCAATAACTACTATAAACGGTGAATATTTTAATAGTCGACTTAATTTTGTATTCTCATTAGGAATAAGAATCGACCTCTTGCTCCTTTTTTAAGAATTAATTAGTAAAGTTAACTTATAAGAGAATTGTAATACTAAATTCTTTATAAAATTATTTAAATGGTAATGAGATACTCTAATGCGAAATCTAACAGTAGATTTCTTAAACCTCATAAATTCTATAAAATATTCCTCGTTTTTTTTTACCTAAAATAATTGTTTGTTAAAGAATAAATTCGGAGATTGTACAGTTTTTATAACAATATATTAGCTATTATATAAGTAGTTTTTTAGAAGACATAAAGCTACTTCTTTCAATTATAATTATATGATAATCTCTGCCACCAGATTTGAAGATAAACAGTTTGAAATGTATCTCACTATAGATCCTAATATGTTAGAAAAAGAAGTTAGAAAACAGGCTGAAATGATTCTCCTTCTTATAAACCTTATAGCAATCATATCAATTGCTGCCGGAATAGGAGTGGCAATTGCAACCGTAATCCTCTCAACCAACATTTAGTTAAATTCAAAGGTAAGTAATAATGATAAGTAGCAGTTATTAACGATGTAGTATGCTATTGCAAGCTCACTCTACCTATTATTCTATTCAATAATTTTAATAGAACTCTCTTGTTCAATGGTTCTTGTTTTTTGTAATTCTCTTTTTTTGAATTTACGTAATAATTTTGAAAACTTATCATATTTTTCATGAAAATTTAATTCCGCAAGAGCTAGTTCTTGGTATTGTATAAACAATTTTGTAGAAAAGGCTTCCCAATCTCTGCATATTGCGAGTGTTTCTTCATCACTTCTCAAAAGACTATCATGGGATATAATTCTTGAAAATTCTATAGCGGAGTTTTCAATAACATCATTATTTGCACCTTTTAATAGATCCCGAACAAATTCATCTGGTGAATACCATTCCTTTACTCTTTGAAAATCTCGATGAATTTGTGTTAAAAGTACAAGCCGAGGACCTTCCCAAAGTTCCATTATCATTGAATCACGGTGCAGACGCGGAAACGATAAGAAATCTTCCATTATTCCATGACCACCAAAAAAGGATATTGCTCGCCTTATCATCGAGGGAGCTTCATCAGCAACCACAATTTTCTGAAGCATTATTAATTCACGCAATCTAAATCGACGCTTGCGTTCTTCGAGATCATCAACTTTTTCTAAATCCCTTATACCACTTATTAATTCCTCACCAAAATGAATAAATTCTGAATACACTTTGAAGGCACCTACCGCACTTCTTTTGGCAAAATGATCAAGCTCGTTTATTTGATTCATCATCATCGGAAACAAAGACACAGGTACACCAAATGCAGTTCTAAATTGAGAATATAATATACCTTCTCTCGTTACTCGCAGCGCTCCTGCTGCCATTCCAAAAGCAACATGCATTCTTGATAACGAAAGTACAATACCAACTACATCTGCCAATCCCTTTTCAAGAGGTCCAACAGGATATGCAACCGTTCCATTATAAGTAATTTCTGCTGTGGGTAATTCAGCTGTCCCTAATTTTTGCTTAAGACGATCAATAGTATAAGAATTTCTTATCTCTCGTTCTTCATTACCAGGAAGCCAAGAAGGAACCACAAATGCAGCAACTCTTGTTGATGAAGGGACTCCTTTAGGTTTCGCAGTTACCAATGCATAATCTGTATGAGCGGCTGAGCAAAAAAATTTTTGACCATAAAGCCGCCAAACATTAGAATAACCATCAGAACCCTCTTTTTCTTCGAAAACAGCTTCTACAAGATTGGCGGGAACATCGCTTCCTCCTTGAATTTCACTTACAAATTGAGATCCTCTACCATATTCACCATTTATGCCATTTCTAACTCTTGAGAGAATTTGAAGGGCCTTCGAAGATAATTGCTTCTCATATTTTTGGAGATGCCATACTAATCCATGAGTACAAGCTACTGGGCACATAACTCCCGCTTCACCGTTTTGATATAATAAAAACATTTTAACAAATCTACTCCAAGGGCTATTACGGTCGGGATCAAAAAGACCAAGGCTAAATATTTCGCGCTCTAAAATTTCAGTTTCTAAACATCGTTCTATTCTATCAATTCGATGATTATGAGCATCATAGTGCTTTACTTTAGTAACTTTTATCCGGTTTTCAAGTTCATTTGCCTTATCTGCAAGATCTCGAAATCTAAATGATACATAATCCGAAAGAGCTAATAGATCTCTATTAATTTTATCGAGCTCCTCTTCAGGTACATATTTTCTCACAAGTGCTTGAAAAAAGTTATCATCTTTATAATAATTAAAATGATTTCTGACAAACAAATAATCGTCAAATGAATAAGGATTATTCCGATTTCCCTCTTGATTACTCATTTTTTTCACAATATCTTAAATTTTATAAAAATAAATTTCGATAATTAGTAATTATATTTCATGTAAAAAATTTTCTTTAATTTAGGAAATAGCAAATAATTGAAATAATAAAATAATTATACAATCTTATTAAAAGATAAGAACTTAATCAGAATTTGCTCCTTCTTGTTCCTCTGTTTCATCTTCAGAGGTAGTTTCAGCTTTTGATTTGGATTGGGCTAGCTTTTTAACATTAATTCTTTCAGATCTTCTTATCTCTGATTTACGAGATCGTTTTACATCAATTTCCACGATTTCAAATGCTTGATCTGGAATTTTTTCATCTTTCCCTCCCTCTGGTACTGATATAAGTTTACTTTTAATTATCACAGAACTTGAAAGAGGGTAAATCGTTTTAGCAACTCGTTGAATTTGATTCTGAAATTCTCCATATATCATACCAGCTATAAATTTTTCATGATTTAAGCCTTTTGCAAACTCGTTCAGTATTTCATTCATGATTTTTCGAATTAGATTTTGTTGACTGCTTCTTGCTCTTTTTATCGTTGTACACAACATTGTTAATCGAAAAACAAATTTATCTTTTGTAGTGAGATTAAGAATTGTTTGTATTTTTGTTGCTCCTCTACCAATCAATGATCTGATAAAATCATTAGTATATTCGTGACCTACAAATATAGAATTACACGTTTTAGCTTGGGTGTTGGAATCTACTACTCTAAATTTTAATTTCAAGCTAATATCGGAATATTTCCCTGTGAAATCATAAAGTAATACTTCAATCGTTCTATCTATAATATTATTTTCTAATCCAACTATCTCTCCAATCTCTTTATTATTAAATATTTTTGGGGCAAATATGGTATACCAGTTTTTATCTCGATAAGTTACTTTTTTTAACTTTGGTTTACGTTTCTTAGCTTTTTGGCTCATATTTATCTGCTCTTACCTCGCTACCAATGTTCGAATTTTATCTGGATCATATTTGAAGTCAGGAGCTAATACATTCTTCTTCTTATAATACTTTATTATGCGATATATTTTAGATTCTGTCCTATTTAATCCTTTTTTCGCTTCTAAATCCTTGTGATTAGTTTCAAGATGTTTTCTTATATTTAGAGCTTTTTTTACTAAATTTGAAAGGTCTTCCGGGAGAGTTGTTTTTATTTCGTTTTCTTCTAAAATTTGACTTATATTTTTACCCGCAACGATTTTAACTAACGGAACTCCTCGAGAATCTCTCATAATGTTCCCTATCACGGATTTCGAGTATCCTCTCCTTGCTAGCTTTACAACTTCATTCTCAACCTCATCAGGTGAGAGCTCTACCCAAACTGGCTTTTCTAATCGTGCAGGACGATGACTCCCTGAGCTTCCTTTCTTCCTTGAGTGCATTCGAGCCATATTTTTATTCCACAATTAATATAGTCAAATTTGAATAATAGAGAATAGTATAAAAGAATAAAGCACCATATCAAATAAAATTTTGTAATTTAATTTCTTTAATTTGAAAATATAAAGATTTTACATACGTTATTTTTTATGAAACCGTTCTATTAGAAATCCTTATTATTTGTATATCTAAATAAATCTATTTATATTATTGTTATTATGGACAGCAAAGAAAAATTGATCTATTTTGTAACGAGGAATTCTCACAAATTTGATGAAGTTCTCAATCTTTTCAGTAAAGAGAGACTAAATTATAATCTGTATCAAAGTGATATTGAAACAATTGAAATTCAGGCAGAAACCATAAAGGAGGTAGCTTTATTTAAACTAAATAGTGTAAAACAAAAAATATTTAATTCTTTTTTTATAGAGGATGCTGGTTTTTTTGTAGATCATCCTCTTAAGGGTTTTCCAGGTTTTTACTCCTCTTATGTGTTGAAGACTATTGGAAATGAAGGAATTTTGAAATTAATTCAAGATTTTGATGATTCAAAAGCTCACTTTTCAGCTGTTATTGCACTTTATTTTAAGCCACTTAATAAAGTCTTCTTATTTGAGGGAAATGTGTATGGAAAAGTTTCAAATGAAATAAGAGGAATAAAAGGCTTTGGATTTGACCCGATTTTTATTCCAAATTCAAATCCAAATAATACTTTCGCAGAATTATCTACTCAAGAAAAAAATAAAATTTCTCATCGAGGTCAAGCATTAGAAAAACTTATCGATTTCTTAAAAAAAAATTAGAATGTTTCTCTAAAAACGTCCATAATAGTTAGTCTGCTTAATTTCATTAGAATTAGATAAGTACCTAAGAATCCCACTGAAATGGAAATAATAAATACTCTTAGTAGTACATCTGTGGGGATAGTAAAGATAACTGGCATTTCAGTCATAAGTCCCATATTCGTCTCAAGCAAGTAAGCTGTAAATGTGCCCAAAATTGTGCCCATAATACCTGCCGAAAGTAATATTATAATACTTTCCGCTAGAAACATATTACGCACATTTCGAGTTTTCATTCCCATTGATCTCAAAATTCCAATTTCAAATTTTCTTTCTAACATTATGGCATACATACTGCTTATTAATCCAAATATGCTTATCATAATAGTAAATGTTAGAATTAATTCCATTAAGAAAGATTGTCTTTCAGTCATCGCTTCCATGAAATTAATCTTGGAGATCGCATCATCTATTATAATATCTTTATCTTGATACATTGTTTGAATATCTTCCTTAATTTCTTTAATGCTCTCTTCTGTTTTATCAATAAGAGTTATAAAAGTTTTATCAACAATCATATTAGGTTCATTTGGATTACCTACTTTCATTAAACGTATATAATTATCTAATGAAACCATAACTCCACCTCCATAAGCAGCTTGTTCATTAGTTCGAAAGTTAAAAAATCCTGGAATTCCTCCTGAGATGCCGACAACTCTAAATAATGTTACATTTCCGGGATCATTTGTTACTGATGGATCATAGAATGTTAAACGGATATATTCTCCGACATCTCTTATTCCAAGATAATCAGCAATAGATTTTGCGATAATACAGGTATTATTATAAGCAAATAACTCTTTAAATGAATAGCTTGTACTACTCCCTTCGCTCTTCCAGATTAATAGATCATTGTCTATTAGATTGATAAAATCTTCATTAATACCTATAAATCCCATATCTACTACATCAAAATCCATCAAATCACCTGCTGTCGTTCTAAATTTCAATTCTTCTTGTGCAGCATAATATTGAAATAAATCCATTATTATTTCTTCTGAATCACTTCCACCAAAACCGACTTGGCCTTCACCTATTTGAAATATTGCGGCCATTGTCGCTTGATAATCAAAAGTATTATGCAGTGAAATCGCAATCTTATCAATTCCAGGTAAATTTTTCACATTTTCTACAATTTCCAGAGTTAATGCGTCCTGTTCATTATATAATTCTTGATTCATCAATACCAAATCAGAGCCGTATTGAAATTTTAAATTCAAAGCCATATTTTCTGATTGCATTTCATTAACACTTGTTATGAAAAAAATAAAAGAGAAAGTAATAGCAAACATAACAACTGTACTTGTATTACGTCTTCTATATCTTTTCAACGAAATACTTATAATATGACTATATTTTTTAATTGTTGGTGAAATTAATCCTAAAAATAGATTTTGAATTAAGGGAACAATACCTACAGAAGCAAAAACTAGACCTATTAAGATAGCAGCTAATAGGCCAACAAATAATGATGAAATTAACATGAAATCGCCCGTAACAAAAATATTTGGAAGCATAATAAATACAATTAAACCAATCATAGCAATTGCAATACCCGCAAGAAAACTTTTGACATTCATGCTTCCCTCTTTTTTAATTTCCCAGCCTTCTTCTTTGGTATGAAATGGGGTAATAGATTTAATTAAATCTTTTCTAGCAGTTCTAAGAGCAGGGATTAACGCTACTACTAATGATACTGCGGTTCCAACAGTAAATGTGAAAAGGAGTGTATCAGGTTGGATAACCCATTTTACTTCAGCAAATTGAAATTGAAAATTATATATAGGGAATAAACTTCGAGCTATCGGTCTCATTAGTAAAAAGCCAAGAACCATTCCTATAGTGGAACCGATTAATCCCATCATCAAACCTTCAAAAAGTACAATTTTAACAGGATATACTTTTTTGCTTCCTACAACTCTTACAATGCCAAATTCACGCTGACGTTCTTCAGCTGAAGTAGAAAGTATACTATTAATCAAAATTGCAGTAATTAACATGGAAAGAATAATAATAACCCAAAATATAATTGTAACCATCATTAACATAAACTGACCTCCCTCAATTTCCTCTAATTTTGGTAAACTTACAGTAAATTCTTCTAGATTCAACCGTTCCTGGATTCTGGTGCCAATTATTCTTAATCGACGTGTTGTTCTTTCAAGATTACTAGCATCATAGATAGATTTTGGGCTTTCTATTACTCCTGATATAAAATTTATTTCATTTTTACGTTGTAAAAAGTTTTGAGCTTGTTGAATGTTAACAAGAATTAGTGAACTTTCAAATTGCATAAATTTTAGATCTTGAACACAAATTTCTGTAATTGTTAAATTCAGTGTATTAGCCTGGTACTCCAAGTAAATTTTATCCCCTTTACTAACGTTTAGAATTTCTGCAACGTTCCATAAAATAACACATTCACCATTATCGGGCTCATCTTTATATAATTCCTTGGTCTCCTTACCCTCCTCATCCACTATTATCAAATCACCCATACTACCACTTTCAGCTTCTTTATTAAAATCTATACCATATAACGTTAAGGAACCGCTCGTATTTATATTATCTGAAGTCGTCCTCACAAGCATCATAATTCGAGGAAATAATTCTTTTACACCCTCAACATTTGCAAGATTATCATTTAATATATCTTCATCAAAGAAAGGATCAAATGTTAAATCGGTTTGTACAGTTTTTGTAATTAGAATATCTGAACTGCCTGTTGTTGCGGTTACATAAAGTAAATAATTATAATTTACTGTATCATTTAACATTCCTATAGTTGTTAATAAAAATAATGAAATTGCAATACCAGAAATGCCAAATACGGCTTTTACTTTATCACGCTTCATATCTAACCAAGCGTGTTTAAGAAATTGCAAATCAAACTTTTTTTTTAATTTGTAAAATATATTTCTCATAGCTCTTTTGGTTCTTGACTTAAGTTCATTAATATATAGAATTTATTAGTCTAAAATACTAAATTTCTTTTTTTTTATTTCAAAATCTCTCAATATTTTACTTTGTTTATTTAGTATTTTTTGAATGTCTTCCTTTTCTCTTCTGATTAATCTCACTCCTTCACAATTCTTATTTTTGCAATAATAGTTCTCTTTGGGTTCTTCCTTTAGGTATAATTTTCCACAATTTTCGCATATATATGCTGCATATATCTGATCATGTTCACAAATAGGGCAGATTATATCATACTTCTCTGATGAAAACCATGACTTACAAGATTTACAATATAATGTCAATGGTCGTTTTAATTCTTCTTCTAGCTCAACTAACTCTATTCTTTTTATAGTTTGATCTTTATCAATATCACTAAGCCTTATTTTTTCAGCACGAGTGTTTTTTATTTTTTCAATCCAAACTTTTCCTTTTTTTTCTGAAATAATAAATACCGCAATCCCAACCAAGACAACGGTAGCTATTAATATTATATATGGCCCCCATGTATTCCACCAATGGAAATTATTTACTCTTACCATAATAAATGTTTCCCCTTTATTTCCTTGCATATCATAAGCGCATACACGCAATTCATATTTTCCGTCATCAAACCGATTTGTATTCCACTTAAACTCCAATTTACTCGAATTACTATCATATAAAAGTTTATTCATATCAACACTTCTATTATTAAGTAATATATAAATTCTTGATTCGTCTAATTCGACATTATCAGTAATATTTGCTTCGATCATTACGATGGACTTTAATACTTCATCTTTCTGAGGGGTTAGAATATTTATATCTGGAGCAATAAAATCTGTTGATTTATCATAACCAATATAAATATCATTTAATAACCAGCCATATCCTAATCCAATTACATTATCATTTGAATATAATGTGAACATTACCATTATATCCTCATCAGAATATTTAGAAATATCTAATTTCTCTCTTCCAATAAGAGATTCATTATCATATCTATATTCTTTAAGCTTAATCCAATTTTCTCCATAGTCAATGGAGATTGAAACTGTACATTTATCTAAATCTTCTGATTCATAAAATTCATTTTGTAAAGAAATTTCATAACTATATTCTAAATAAACATTATATTCATTATTTAAATGTAAAGGATGAGTTATTAATTGAGCATTCCAATTCACGCCATAACCTTGATAAAATCCTCCATAGCTTAACCCCATACCTCCATAGAGATATTGTTGTTCAAGTCTTGTTATGATATGCCAATTGTTATCTCCTTGTAACCAAGCAGTATTTTCTTTTGGCACAGGTATGCCGGAAATATAATAATCAGATAAAATGTTATTTGAAAATTCATACCCAATATATTTATTATCTCTATAAACGTTAAAATGAAGAGGTTCAGGATTAATAAAGCTAAATAGAGAATTATTACAATTAAACCATTGAGTACTATAAATAAATTTACCATTGGAAGTATGAAATCTGAAAGAATGATTTGAAATATCATCAAGGTTTAAAGATCTCAAGAATAATATCCCAAAATCATCTAAACTATTCGAATTCGAATTCCAATCTCCATAAATATTATGCATCGTATAATTTGTATCCTCCATTTCTATATACATAAATTCTGGATAATTATTATCTAAATCGTAATATTCACAAGAAAAGGTTAACTTCTTATATTTTGAACCTTGAGTATGAGAGATATCATTCTTTAATTTAAATTCTATATTTGGTGAATTAGTGTTTTTATAATCATCAAACCCAAAATAATCTAAAATAAAACCTTTATAATTTATTGGATCAAACTGCTCATCGAGTAAAGCAATAAATCTAAATTGGATGAAATTTCCTATATAATCTGTAAGGTTTATCTCTTCTAAGTACCATTCACTTTCTTCATTAGTATAAGTTCTTAATGTCTCCCACCCTGTCCAATTTAAATTAATTTGTAGTACTATAGAATCACCACTATTAATACTTACTCTTATCCCAAATCTAGCAAATGGTTGAATATTTTCTTGTATTTTAGTTAGATTAAGAAGAGGACTAACTAAAGAACCATTTGGATATGGATCTTCAGTTATTTTAATTGGTTGATATGTATAATTTTTTGGATATTGATGAAAAGTACCAAAAGATAATGAATTCCATGTATTTTCATAAATTCTTGCTCTGTTATCATTAATATTTTTTTGTTGGAGTAATCCCCATCCAGTTCCTGTATAAGTCCAATTTCCAAAACCCTCATTGAAATTATAGTAATGTGGAAATTGAATACTGTTGGTAGGAAATACAATTGTTATATTCAACGTACCGACTTTTGGATAAAAATTATTAAATTTACCATCGCTAGCATAGAAGAAATAATGGTATTCACCGGGTCTTGGAAATTGAATATAATTGCTTTCATAAGATACTCCATCTCTATAATTATTATCAAGGGTATTTCTTTGAAATAACGAATAATTGATTGAAGTTTCCAAAATTGATACATATATTTCTTGAGGAGGAACATTTGAAGTGTCATTATCAAAATAATCAATATAGAATCTATAACTATCAATGCTATAATTATTTTGAGACTCCATGCCAATATATTCCTGAAAACTCATAATTGTACAGTTTTTATAACCCCCAGAATAAAGAATTTCTTGAACTTTTAACTCAGGTTGAAATTTATTTATCACACGAGATACATTTAAAGTAAAAAAGCTCTCTCCTTCTACAGCTTTAATAATAATTACACAATTAGTTTGATTTTTTTTGGGTATAAAATAAAAATAATCTAAATTCCTATACATTCCTCTTACGGATTCTAATAAGATGGGTTCACCATATCTATTGGATTCATTCGAAAATAACAATATATCAAAATTTGCATTTTCATCTTCTATAGATACATTAAAGAGGTATTGAATATCTTTATTAAGGGTAATTTGGCGAGCAAATACATGAGTTCCAAGAGGATTTCTTTGAGAACTTACTAAAGTATCGTTTATTGAATTATTTATTTCCATAGATTTTGTAAGAGCATCAATAGCTGCTTGGATATTTATTCGTCCATACCCTTCATGAATATCTTTTAAACCCGATACTAATGGACTTAATGAAAGAGTTGGAGATTGAGAGCTTTCATCATATTCAGTGAATGGGTCATCTTCTCTTTCAAGATTAGTCTCTGAAGCAGTCATTAATAAGTAAGCTTTAATGTATTTGACCCATTTCGAATAATTCATGTTGTCCCATTGATTCCAATTATTCCATTTTGCTTCAATTAAAATATTTACGGCAGCTGAGACAATAGCAGTAGCAATTGAAGTACCATAAGCTGCGGTAAAATTATTATTTTCAAGATCTGCTGAAATTATTGAGCGATGGTTAGAGATTTTACTTCCACCTGGCGCAACGATATCTGGTTTTATAAAGTTTTCATCAACTTGTCCCATGCTACTGTATGATGTAACTTGATCCTTATCATTTATCGCTCCAACTACGATAGCATTCTTATTCTGGGCTAATCTATTTAATTGTTGAGAGCCAACGCCAGAATTTCCTGCAGCAATAATAACTAAAATTCCGTTTTCGATAACTTCATCGATAGCATTATTAACTGTAACTATATCTTGTCCAAATGTTCCAATACTTAAACATACACTAATAATATGGTATTTTACTCGATTATTTATCACACTTCCTAAAGCAGATATTAGATTAGACATATATCCTACTCCTGAATGATTCAATACCTTATAAACAACTATTTTAGATGCATTTGTAATTCCTGTGAAATGATTAAAGTTCTCAATAAAATTTTCGGGGAAAAAAGATATTGAAGTATTAAATGCAAATACAGGATTACTAAGAAGTGTTTTATTGTATTTTATATATAAATTATAAATTCCTATTGTATTTTGTGAAATTTTATAGTTAAAACTATAATATTTATGTTCAGCTTCATTAAATGAGTAATTAACTAGTGAATTATTATAAAAAAGTTCAAACCAAAATCCCCCAATTCCATTGGAATCCTCGTTCCATGTTGAGTTAACTAAAATGTTCGAATCTACTTTTGAGGCATTGAATGAGAAAATTTTTAATGAGAAATTATCAGAAGTTGTTATATCACCAAATAATTCTAAATGAGAATAATTTCCATGAAGTTTTATTCTGGAAGGATTACTGGCATTGTATGAATCTGTTCCTGTCCCCGATATAACAGATGATATAAATGTTCCATGGCCATTATCATCAGATATTGGAGTATTGTCTACAAAATTTTCCCAACCAACTATAGTACCTGCTAAATTTGTAGGATTATAACCATTTGGGAAACTATTATGATTTGGATTAACCCCCGTATCTAATATCGCTACTGAAGAATTAGTATCACCTTTATAACCGTTTAAATACCAAGAGGAATTTATCGTACCTGATTGGATAGAAGCGTAATTCATTTGTACCTCTAAAATCTCATCATTTTCAATCAATGCGTTGGGAAAATCGTTTTGGAATGCAGTTTGATTAAATTCAGATTTAATAGTTCCTGCAAAACCAGAAAATGAATCATAAGTCTGATTCCATTCTTCTTTAATTATCCCTCCGTAATATTCAAAACTAGAAACGACCGTAGAATTATAAGTAGACTTATTGAATGATACTATAATTTTCCTTGGATAGTTATTCGAAATCTGGGGTTTATTCATAATTTCATTTTCATCAATTATATTTAGCAAATAATTGTATTTTATAATATTGACATAAAAGGTTGATATTAATAATAATAGAATTATTATTACACCAAATTTCAACCACTTATGCTTCATAATAGATCTCTCCTTTATTTTTAGTCAGATAATTATTAACTCTTTTTAGATTGTTTTGTAACTATATTTAATCGTTCTCTTAGAGTATGTTCAGTTGTTAAAATTGAATCTCTTGAACCAAACTCAAAGAGAGGAATCTCAAATCGCCTAAATTCATATAATTTTTTTCTATATCTTTTATTTTGCCAACTATACATTCCTAATATAACTAGAACGATTATACAAGGAGTTATGACATAAAACAATTGATTTAATTTAGAAATTATAACTTTTATATTAATAAAATTAGATCGTGCCTCTTTTTTTGATAAATAGTAATAATATATACTTACTGGATGTAATTTTACAGACACTTGTTTTTTAGCTTTGATCATATAAGAAAAAGTTAATTTTTCACCAGGACTAATACTTGGAATTAAATTGACCAACTTTCCACTAATCAATGAAAATTCAGACTGAGAATAACTTATCATGTCATTAACTTTAACATCTTTAATGCTTATAGTTCCTGTATTTTCAACTATAATTATTACTTTTATTGTATCCCCAATTTCAACTTGTTCTTTATTAACTTGTTTGATAATTGAAAAATTTATCAAACCTAATATTATTGATGAAGATCTTAAGATCTGAATAGTTATACTTTCAGAACCTTTTATAAAATTTATGGGAGGAAAATAGTAACCTTTCCAATTTTTTTTTTCTAATGTTATATTGAAAGAAATAGATTCATTAAAAGAAATATCTTTAATGAATAAAGGATTATTATCTATTCGCCTTAAATCTCCAATTTGTTCATTTAATGAAATATTAATATCAGGAATATCAAAACCAATTGATCCTACATTTATGATGTTAATTGTGAGATTGAAGAAATCTCCTATTGCAGGAGCATCATTTGATCTTATATCATAATCAATTTTAACTTCTCGTATAAATGGACTTCTTATATTATAATCTACTGGTGCTGAAATAAATATTTCATTTGTAAGGCTATTTAATCTGGATGAATTTCCTCCTTCAATTACTTTTGGATTCTCATAAAAAATCGCAACATCATCTATTACTCTGGTATTTGGAGTGTAGAAAGAGAAATATATTGACTTTTCTTCATAGGGTGCTAACTTTAATAAATGATATGATAAATTATTATCATTAAGAGTGAAATCATTAAGTTTATCAATAATACCTGGAACTGTTAATGAAATAGATACATTTTCTGCAGCACTAGATCCAATATTCCGAAAATTTATGGTATAGGTATTAAGTTCACCTACTTTTGAATTATAGCTGGAGACATATGAATAGGCAATAATGGATGCCATATCATAGGAACTTAGAGGAAATGAATTAGATTTCAGTGTATATTGTGTATATCCTGTAAATGAACCATAAATAATCCGTGCTGCTTGATGATCATTTACATTAATATCTCTTGTAGAAAATTCAATATCGAGATCATTTATTGATATATTAAATTGTTCTGAATCTATACAGCTAAATCTAAAAAATACTGTGTAGTTTTCTTTATCAAAGGGGTAGAATAACCAATCCAAGCTATTATTATTGTTAATAAAAGAAAAAGTCCAACTATTGTTTGAAATAGATGTTAAATATGGATTCATGTCCTCAAATTCCCAAGTTGAAAAATTAAAAATTTCAAATCTTATGGTATCTAGATCATCTGAAACATTAAAATTCATAATAATTGATACTCTTTCAAGAGGATAATTTTTAAAATCAATATTTGTATCATTTTTGAAAAGAAAATTTATCTTAATCCATTGTTCTAAAAATTTCTCGCCTGAACCAATATCCCAACTTTCATTATCCGCCCTCAATGCCATATATGGTGTGGTTCCACCTAAGGAAGTCCCCGCAACAATTTCTGGTGTTTTTGAAGAAACTTCTATGGAAAAGTTATTTGAGTAGAAAGGCGAAAAAGAATCAATATTTTCAATTGAGACATTCGATATCTGATAAGAAATTATTTCACTCGGCTCTAATTTCCAATTATTATCATTCCATATACTATACTTATTAGTAAACATTTCTTTAAGTATAGCTGGTGTAAGCCCAAGGAATGATAGAGTAGAAATTAATTGAGGATATTTCTCAATTAAAACCTCAATAATATGATCCATATCCTCATTATATGGAATTAAACACGTAATATTAAGGATATTTGGATAAAACTCATCATAAACTCCAGTACCGAATGAATCAAAAAAGAAAATTCGAGGTTTTTCATCAAAATTAAAAAAATCTTCCAATGAAGTATATTGATTAGGGTATTCTATTTTTATAACTTCCCAAATACTGTCTTGAACTTCAGAGGCTAACTCTTGATTACCTAACGTGAGTAATGAGAAGATATCATTTAATTCTAGTGGAATTAAGGTAGGTACGCCCCATGCTGTAATATTTCCTACATTTTTTGCAGTTATATTATAAGAAAATCTCCGAAAAGCGCCGTATGTTGCATTCTCTTCGATAAGTTCTTTTTTAAGTACGATATTCGGTTCAGATCTAGATATATTATATGTTATTTTCAGATCATTAATCGGATTTATTAATCCAGTAGGAATAAATGAAAAACCTTGAAATCCTAATAATTGCATTAGGTTTATTATATCACTTGGATCATTAGGGTTTATCAATTTAACAAAAGATCGCTTAAATCCCTCTTCATTTACCCAAAATAGTTCAAAAGAGTAATCATTAAGTGCTTGTATATCAAATTCAATATCGGCAAGAAAAAGAATTAATTCAAGTTGTTCTAATAGAAAATCATAAAATTTGAAATTGATGGGAGTCACATCAATAATTTCAGTACATAAAATATTCACTTTAATCTCACTCATAAATGCTCCTGCTAAAGCAATATATATTTTCTCACTTGGAACGAGAGGGTCTCCTTTATAACCTATTGCATCCCATAAATTAAACATATATTGATTTTTATCAATCTCAATAATACCTTCCTCTAATCCTTCATATTGAATATTTATTATAGTATAATGTGATTCATTTTTCAGACTAAATGAACTTAAAACTTTTATAAATTGTTCTAATTCTTCTTCTGAAATTGTGGCATTAAAAAAGCCTCCCATATTTTCTGAAGCTGCTGTAAATTGCTCTACAAGATTTTCCATCTCCAAATTTTCTAAAAAAGATAAATCAAGAGAATCAATATTAAAATCTAACTGATCTGTTGTTAAGTTATAATCACCTGTAAAAAAATCTAATGAATTGATTTGCATAAACATCGACGATACATGATAATTATCTAAATAATCTTCACTTGTTATACGTTCAATATTTAAAGCTTTCCAATACCCATCCATAGGAAAATTCTTTGTGAGTTCATAAAAAAATGAATCCCACTCAGGATAATGTCCAACGAAGGGAAAAAAATTAGGTTCTGAAGTATTAACCATTATTAGGTCAATTAAAAATTTGTTTCTAATTATTTCTAAAGCCCTTTGTGCTCTCGATTGAGCATCTTTTTCTTCTACATCTTTATCATAATAAAGGAACCCAACAAAACTATTATAACTTGGAATATATTGAGTTGCTATATCACTTTCAATTAAAACATGAGGAAATATACTAGGTGTTATTCCATTTGATACACTTATAAGAATATTACATTTATAAAACGCAGGGTCATTTGAATCAAACTGAGAAAGAATATTAGTATCATTAGTAAAAAGGGATTGTTTTATAATTGATCTGTTTCCCGCAATAAACACATTAATTTGCTCGGCATAAAGATCTGTACCCGCTATATCAGAAGGATGTAACTTATGTTCATCTGTGATTTGTAATTCTGAATTTGCATTATGAGTAGCTGAAGATTTGTTTATATTAATATTTGAATTTAAAGGTATAATGAAGAACATAAATCCGAAAATGATATAGATTACTAGTTTATTATGATTCAAATTTAAACCTCATATTGTTTCTCTATAAATATCTACAATTTTCTGCTTTCTGGCTTTTCTTAAAAGTATCTTCATACCTATATAAATAAGAATTATTGATAGTGAAAAAATTAAGAAGATATTAAACCAAGGAACATAATTAATTTCTGGCATTCCCGTCATTGTGCTTAAATTAGAAGTAACAAGCCAAGCAGTAAGCCACCCTATAATAATTCCTATACTTCCACTGCTAATCATAATAATTAATGATTCGATTATGAAGAGACGATTTATATCTTTTCCCTTCAAACCTAATGTTCTAACTATGCCAATTTCTTTCTTTCGTTCTATAATAGTTGAATAAGAGGATGACAACAAACCAAAAATACAAATAAATACTGTTGTCATTGCAATTAAAGTAAAAAGTGTATCAAGTACAAAAAATGATGATCTTTGTTGGGATATTGCCCTAACGAGATTATCAATTTCATAATTATAAGAGTTTTGATATAGATCATCAATTAATTCCTCGATATAATTTGCTTGTGATTTTTTATCACTCCTAAGTCTAATGAAAATTTTATCTAAATATGGAACAGGAGGAATATCCATAATCTCAATATACGTATTCTGTGAAATTAAAACTCCACCTCTTGATGCTTGCATTCTAGAACCTCCAAATTCACTAGAAAATCCAGGGATACTCTTTGCAGTCCCTACAATCTTGAAAGGATATACTTCTAACTCATCTCCTCGATATACTACTATTCTAATATAATCTCCAAGCCGTAATGACATGTCAATTGCGATAGCTTCCGAAATTATGCAAGTATAGCGTTCTTCATCAATGAACAACTTATTAAAAGAATTCTCTTTGGTTCCAGAAGTCATTTCTATGTACTTTTTCTTAATAGTAAATTGATATTGTTCATCAATTCCAATTAAAGTTATTTCTTGTGTTGATAATCCTGCATAATCTCCAATTTCTGCTATAAATTCTTTATTAGCTTCGGCATAAATTTGAGTTAATTGATAAGGTTTAGCTAAGACTGATGAAACTTTTTCAATTCCTTCAATTGCTAAAAGATTTTCTTCAAACTCAGTTGTTAAAATTTTAATAGGATTAATTGAGGATACCTGTAAATTTTTTTTAAATGATTCCAAGTTTTTATTAAAACTATGATCTGGACTATCTTTAGGTGATAAGGAAAAAAAACCAGGTCCCATAAATCCACCCCCTTGGAAACCTTCCTCTTGTTCTTCCCATCCTGTAGTTTCAATCACTAAATCTGATCCATAAGATAATCGAGTTGAAGCGGATATTTGACCTGATAATGTGTTTATGAGGCTCGATGTAAATATAACAAATGAAAAAGATAACGCAAATATCATAACTGTACTTGAATTCCGCCGTTGATATCTAAATACAAAGATCTTAATTACATTGTGTAAACGTCGGGCAATGGGTCTAAAAGCTTCAATAACTAATCTTAAAACTACAGGTATCAATCCTAATCCTGCTAGAGTCAATCCAATATTAAATATTAACAAAATTGCTATCAAGGTTCCAGCAAATAATGTCATATCACTTGCTACCATAATTCTTGGAATTACATAAAACACAAATCCTCCATTGAATGCTAATATCAAACCAACTAAAATTAATTTGTAATTAACTGTCGCTCTTTTTTGTAAATGATATAATGTATCTTCATGGCGATATGGATGAATTGATTCAATTAATTGAAGTCGCATTACTTTTAATGCAGGAGAAATACTCACTATAAGGCCTACACCAATTCCCATAGCGTATGAAATCAGAACAGACAACCATGAAAAAGAAAATGGGATAGTGGCAAAACCTAACGCTGCAGTAGCAACCACATTATTAGCAAATGGAACAATTATAAATCGTGTAACAAAGAATGCAGTAATAACTCCTGATATCGTTCCAAAATTGCACAAGAGGAACCCCTGCATCAATACTATTGCCACATTGTACTTTTTATTTGCTCCTAAAGTCCTAAATATCCCAAATTCTCTTATCCTCTCCTCTACTGATGTTTTCAATATTCCATTAATTAATACGCCTGAAATCATCATTGCTATGATTGAGACAAAGACAAAAACAATAACTATAAAAATACTCAGGAATTCGGACCATCCTAAAATTCTTAATTTTGGTAAATCTATATAATACTCATTAATACCAAGTTCAGCTTGAATATCATTCATAAGCCCTTTAACGTTTACTCTTGAACCTTCAATGTTCCTGATATCATAAAGCTTATGTGATTCTTTAAAAGTGAGAATTAATTTACTACACGTACCGTTAAACTCTTCAAATCCAAAAATTTCATATAGCGTTTTAATGTCAACTATAATTAAATTATTACCGCGATAACTTGCTGGCCATTTTAAGTTAAAATCAAAAATTTTATCAATTATAAGACTGGTTGTTTGATATAGAGTGATATCTCCATGAGTTAATCTCATATTTATGGAAATATTCTGATTTTCCGTATATTTAATTATATTATTGAATCCGTAATAAATGGCGCAGTGATTTAATGGTAATTGTTCTAAATCAAGTAGATTATTAGTCGAAGGAGTAATAAAAGAGCCAAATTCTAATTTATTCTCTAAAGAAAAATTAATTGCGGACACTGTTACCTCATATTGTTCATTTGTAAGAGCACTGGTATGAAATCCTACAGAAGCATTTGCATATCCCTTTACTTCCATTCTTGGAATAAAATCTTCAATTAAATTTGATGTACTCTGGATTGTCTCAATTATGGGAAAATACTCAAAATAAGATGATCGATTGCTAGGTTCTCCATTGTAATGTCTCACAGTGATAACTGCGTCTTGATTACCTGAGTCAATGGTAAGGAAGTCAGTATAAGCTGCGGATATTGAATCAGATAAAAATAAGACCACAGTAAGAAGCCCTATTGAAATTAGCATCCCAATAATAGCAAGAAGGGCTCTAATCTTTTGGTTCTTTAAATCTAAAAAAGCATACTTAAAAACTAACTTAATATGTACCATTTAAATAATTTAACCTGTCTCAAATTTATTTTAAAATTAATAATTCACCCTCAATTCGACCAAAAAAATTATTTTCTTCGATTAACTCCTGTAGCACATCATTGAAATGTTCGGGTAAATTCATAACAATAGGATTTGGTACACTGCTTTTAATGTCACTAATCTTTAACTCAGTCTGCCCTTGATGAGCAAAAAGATATTGAAAAATTTTACTCTTGCACTTCTCTTTATTAATCTCAGTGTCGTGCCTTCTTTTTAATTGCATTACCTCAGTCTCCTTCAAACCTCCTATTTTTCCTTCATGAGTGAGCTTTCCGTCTCTCATATGAAAAACTCTCGTAGCAAATTCAGATACTGCCGCATCGTGGCTTACTGCAATAAATGTTGCACCCCTTTTATTTAGATCTCTTAACAGGTTCAAAACCATTACTCCTGTCTTACTATCAAGATCACCAGTAGGCTCATCAAGAACACAAATCGCAGGATCATTAGCAAAAGCTCTCGCTATTGCAACTCTCTGCTGTTCCCCGCCACTTAACTCTGATGGTGTATGATGAGCTCTCTCATCTAAACCAACTAATCTAAGGAGATCCATAGCTCTTTTCCGTTTTCCTCGACGGCTTAATTTTCCAGAAAAATGTAAAGGAACCATTACATTTTCCATCGCGGTCATTTGTGGGAGAAGGTTATAGAATTGAAAAACAAATCCTATTCTTTCACGTCTAATTTCCGCTAAATCATTGTCTGAAAGCATTGAGATATTACGTCCTTCTAAAAAAATCTTTCCTCTAGTTGGAGTATCAAGACCTCCAATTAAATTAAGTAATGTTGTTTTTCCTGAACCAGAAGGACCCATAATATCAACAAAATCTCCTGAATCTATTGTTAAATCTACTCCTCGTAATGCTGCGACTGCTGTTGTCCCTAATAGGTATGTTTTATGCAAGTTCTCAACTACAATTAAATGTTCATAATCTTTACCAGCTATTTTGTCTTCTTTTGCTTCTTTTTTCATCTTTTTCTTTTCTTGGCGTGATTCAGAAAGAATTTCTAATTTTTTTTGTTTAATTTCCTCTTTTTCTTTTTTGTTTTTCCATTTTTCAAATTCTTTGGTTACTTCTCCTTTCCAATGAGCAAGTTTCCCCGTTTCTTCTTCGAATTGTTCCATCAACGGTGTTTTTTTTATAACTGGAGTTTTCGACATATTACACGTGCTCGTTTTTTATTATTCTATTTTCTTTACTAATTAATTTAAAAAAATTATATCATATTGTTAAAATAAACTTTTTCAGATAATCAATCATCTATGGATATGAGAATCCAATAAATTTTTTAAAAGTTAAGTTTCTATTCTATTAGAAATTTTAATATATTCTATTAATTTACAAAAAAAATGAAGTAATTGCATTATATTATTAATAAGATTCATTTTGGTAAATTTTCTATGGTTTTTAAATATTTTAAAATCTTAAAGTAAAGATCTTTTTCAGCATCCTTTTTCTGATCAAAATCATTTGATATTAAATTTTTCTGAATTTTGACTAATTCTACTTGATCTTCTTTTCTTAAAATTTTAGGATTTCGTACAATCCATCTAAGATCATGTTCAGGACCACTTTTTTCATATTCAAGTTCAATATAAATACTTGTTTTGAATTTTTCTTGCAGAAATTCTAAAAGTTTATTTTTGTTAAAAATTGTTGTGTCTAACATCTCCTCCCAATATTGGAAGTTTTTGTTAATAATTTTTTCTTCAACAATTTTAAGATTATTACCACTATCAAGATATAGTGCACCACATATTGCTTCAAAGCTATCAGCTAGAATTTTAGTTTCTTCTATTTGTTGATTTTTTGAAGCAAAAATATATTTTTGTAACCCCATCTTGCTAGCTATCATTTTAAATGTCTCATTGCGTTCTAGGTTCTGTCTAATCCTTGTTATTCTTTTAGGATCCCTTATTCCCTCTTCATAAAGTTTTAAACTAAATATGAGCTTAATAACTGCATCTCCTAATGTTTCGAGTGCTTCATAACTCTCTTTCCCTTCTTCATTAGCATATTGAGGAGTGGTTAAAGATTGTTCTAAAAGTTGCTCGTTATGAAAGTTATATCCTATAAATTCTTGAAATTCTCTTAATTTCTTTTTATTGATGGAACTCATTTTCTATTAAACAATTATATTTAGATAAATTTAAAAATTTAGACTAAACTTTATTATCATATGGAAATCGAGAAAAAGGATAAAATTCTTAACATGATTGAAGATCTTGAGAAAAAGAATTTAGAAATCAAAAAATTTATTTCTAGTTTGAACATTTTATCGAGAGATGATTTATTAAAAGAAATATCTCTAGATATTATCGAAAAAAATGAAATTCTAAAAGGAATGATTGATTCCAAAGATAAGCGGTTTAAAATTGAAGAATCTGAAGAAACTAATCTCCTTCAAAGTACAATTGAAAGTCTTCTTTCTAAAATTGAAAATAATCCTAGTAAAAAAGTAATTTATTTAAAGGAATATCTTGAAAATTTTAAGGAAATATCCGAAAATGATAGAAAAGTAATTTTACAATCATTAAAAGATGAGAATAACAAAAAAAAATTAGAAGAGAGAATGATTTCTCTTGCGAATATATTTAAATAACGAATTAAAAAGGAATATTATAATTCGAAAAGTTGAAGTAGTACAAGAACGTGTTTAATACCCCTTAGTTTAATTTTTCCCGAAATAACTTTTCGCACAACTTTACCCATTGAGATATTATCACTTGTTAAGAGTTCTAAAAACGTTTCCGTGTTGCATGAGATTAAACCATCCCAACCAGCAACTTTTTTCTTTATATTCTTTTTTGGTTCATTCTTTATGCCTTCAATATGAATTGTACCTTTATCTATAACCAATAATGCCGCCCATTTTCCATCTTTGGCATTTAAAAGAACTTTAACTTCTTTATCTTTAAAGCGAGATTTAAATTCTTGATTCTCATTTAAGGGTTCTACTTGTTTTGCTACAATTCCAGCAAATCCATGCAATTTTTGCTTTTTCTCTTCAGTCATCTTAATCAATCATTAAAAAGTATATAATTGTTATTTTGAAATTTTTTTTAGAATTATAATTTTATTTTTAGATCTCAAATAATTTAAAGCTTTAAAAATTCATAAAAGATTAGTATTAAAAAATCTAAAACAAGGAAGAAAAAGTGATCTCTCCTGAGTCCCCTCTTCCCTAGAAATTAAAAGTCAGCAGCTTCTGAACTACCAAAATAATCTTCCCATGCTTTTCTATCGCGGTCTGAGATCCTCTGACTCTTTAGTCCTTCTTTTACAATTATAGGTGCAGCTTCTTTTTCATCATGTCTTATTTTTTTTGCAATTTTATAATCTTCTTCTCTTGTAGGATCTAATTCGAATTCTTCCTCACATGCTTTACAATAGAGTTTACCATTTCTAGGGACCATCATGTTTCCACAAGTGTCGCAAAATCTCATAATCTTAAAAATTCACCGATTTTTTTGCCGTTATTTATATTTAATTTTTTTGTTACCTAGCTTATCTTTTTAATTTATTCCTATTTTATCATAAAAATGTATAACATTTATAAATGTATCTATTTTTCAAATTATCTGTTGCCATTTCATACTTAAAAACTTTTTGTTTATACTGCTAATAAATTTTGTTAATTTAGGTTATTCTTTGACAGTCGATATATCTACAAACTTTATAAACAACACACTAAATCCGAAAACTAATGATATTTAATCTAAAATATTTAATTAATTAAATATAAAGTCATTTAAATTAATCTATAAATATAACAAGCTTTTATTAAACTATATTAAAATGAGTGATTTCAAAACTAATATCTTAATTATTGCTCATAGAGGAGCAAGCAGTATTACTCCAGAAAATACATTAAAAGCATTTAAAAAGGCAATTGAGTTAGGAGCAGATGGTATTGAATTTGATGTCCATGAAACAAAAGATCGGGAAATTGTAATTACTCATGATGATGATATTAAACGAATTACGGGAAAAAGTGGCTCTATTAAAGATCTTACTCTAAAAGAGCTAAAATCGTTCAACTTTGGTGAAGGCGAGAAGATTCCCACTCTTCAAGAATTACTTGAATTAGTGAAAAGCAAAATTTGGTTAAATTGCGAAATAAAGGTAGAAGGGGTTATTAGCAAATTAATTAAGATTTTTAAAGAGAATAATATCACTGATTCTGTTATAGTGAGTAGTTTTATACATAGTGAACTTCTCAAGATTCAAAAAATTGATCCTCAAATTAGGTTAGCATCCTTAGAGCCAACATTTTATGCTAGAAAAGTCGAATGGCAAGTAAAAAGGGAAATGATCCAGTATTGTATTGATAATAAATTATATGCGATAAATCCATTTTATCCTTTAGTTAATCAACAATTTGTAGATTTTGCTCATGAAAATAATATAAAAGTATTTCCATGGACAGTAGATTCTAAACCGTCAATAAGAAGGCTGATAAAGCTTGGTGTTGATGGGATCATAACAAATGATCTTGTTAAAGCTAAGGAAATACTAAACGAAAACAGTTAGCACATTTTTATGAATACATAATTATAAAAGATCTAAAATGAATAATTATGAGAAGAGTTTTATTAATTGGTCATAAAGGAGCTAGCTCTATAGCGCCGGAAAATACTTTAAAAGCTTTCCAAAAAGCAATAGACTTAGAGGCAGATTATATCGAATTTGATCTTCATTTATCCAAAGACAATAAGATAGTTATCTCGCATGATTTTGACACAGAACGGATAACAGGATATCATGGGGTTATAAAAGAAATGACCCTTAAAGAGTTAAAGAGATTAGATTTTGGTGAAGGAGAGAAAATTCCCACCCTAACTGAATTAATATTTGTAACTAAAGGAAAGATTGGATTACAGCCTGAGATTAAAACACCAGGAATTGTGAAAAAGTTGGCAAAAATCCTAAGAAAAGAAAATCTTATATCTGATACAATAGTTAGTTCTTTTTCATTTGATCAATTAATTAAATTGCAGAAAATCAATTCAGATATTAAATTAGGATTGTTATTGCCAGAAGCTATAAAATCTAAACATGTGATAAAGCGTAAAATTCAAAAAATAATTGATAAAAAGTTTTATTCAATACATCCATTTTTTGAAAATATTGATGAGGAATTAGTAAATTTCTCACATGCAAATAATCTTAAAGTAATTGTCTGGACCGTAGATGATGAGATAAAAATGCGCAATTTGGTAAATATAGGTGTTGATGGAATCATAACTAATGATATTCAATTAGCTAAGAAAGTATTGCATAGACTATAAAAATATTTTAGGCAACTATTATTATTCTATTTAATAATTTAAACGACTTTTTAATAGATCTCTTATGTCTACTACTGAAAAATCCCAAAATATCGAATTTGAGAGGTTATTCTTTCCAAAAGCAATAGGAGTTATTGGTGCTAGTTTAGATCCTTCTGGAGGAGGTTATTTTGCCCGTGTAATGAGAGATAGATTTCGAGGACCGATATATTTATTTAATCCAAAATTAGCTGGAAAAACCATTTTAGGCTATAAAGTGTATAGTTCTATTTTAGAAATTAATGATCAAATAGATTATGTAATCTTAGCTGTGCCAGCAAGATTAACTCCAAAATTGTTAGAAGAGATTGGTCAAAAAAAAGTTCCATTTTGCACTATATTTAGTTCTGGCTTCCGAGAGGTAGGACAAGAACATCTTGAAAAACAAGTATTAGAAACTGCTCGAAAATATGGTGTTCGACTCATAGGACCAAATTGTATTGGAGTATATAATCCAAAAGGAGGACTTTATTTCGCATTTGAGCAATCCCGAAAAGCGGGAAATTTTAGTGGAATTTTTCAATCAGGAGGAATTGCTCAAAATTTATCGCAATTAGCGGTTTCATATGGTCTATATGCATCTAAGTTTGTTTCAATTGGTAATTCTTTAGACTTGTCACCCGTAGAATTTTTAGAATATTTTCTTCATGATGAGTATACAAAAATTATTGGACTCTATATTGAAAATTTAAGATCTATAGAACAAGGAAGAAAATTTTTAGAGAATGTAAAAAAATGCAATTTAAATAGAAAACCAGTAATTTTATGGAGAGCAGGATATGGTGAAGCAACAAAAAAGGCAATTTTATCTCACACTGGTGGTCTAGCTGGGAATAATGCAATTTGGAAAGCGGTAGGTAAACAAACAGGAAGTTGTATTGTGAATAATTCAAATGAACTTGCTGCATTAGCTTCAGCTTTTAATTTGACTCATTTACCTGATCATAGGAATATTGGTGTGATTGGCATTGGAGGGGGTTCTACAATAGAAGCTATTGATATTCTTGAAAAATATTACCTGAGAATACCTAATCTAACAGAAAAGACAGTGAATAAGATGAAAAGATTTTTGCCTGATGTCAATACTAATGTTACAAACCCCTTGGATTTAGGTGGAGCTGGGATACAGCCCCACATATATTATAGGACAATTCTGGCGTTAGACAAAGACCCGAATATCTCTTCAATTGTCTTTATTAAAGATCCTGAAAGATTCGGAGGTTTCGAAGATTTATTAGAGGAATTAGGTTTTAAGGGATTGGATCTTAATCGAGAATTTATCCGATATATAGCTAAAGCAAAAAGTGTGTGTACTAAGCCTATGTATTGTGTTATGCTAAAAATTAATGAGGGATTTGAAGAATATAAAAGTAGATATAAATTTAAACTTAAATTGTTAAACAGAAACGTCCCAGTATTTGAATCATTAGATTTAGCTGGTTTAGTATTAGACAGAGTTAATTCTTATAGAGAATTTTTGCAAAAACATGGAAAATATCCAAAGTAAATATTTTTGTATTAAAATCTTTTTTTGAGATTTTTCTCTGCTTCTTTAGAAATTTTATCTAAGTCTCGTGAAATATCATCATCAAGAGGTTCTGGGACATGACTCTTTAATATCTCTTCTCGCCGCTCAGAGCAGCGTCTTTCCATACTCAAAGCGCCTTTTTCTTTCCAGGAATCATAAAAATCCCTATCTAATAAGGTAGGAAACCATAGTTCTTTTCTGTAGTGATCAACTGTATGTTGTTTATTGAGAAAATTATTTTCTTCACTAGTTTCGTTTATAACATTAAAAGCAAATGTATCCTCATCAAACTTTATCTCTCGATTAATACTTTCAACAAAAGAAATCACTTCTGATTGTAATATCAACATATCTAATGAACTCGCTTGATCTGCCCCACAAATGCCCATATGTCCAAAAATATCCGCTCCCGCAGCTGCTCCCATAGCTAAGGTTAACCCGCATTCTAATCCTGCCTGAGCATCAACTATTTTAGAATCTGTAAGTCCAGCATTAATATAAACTGGAAAGCCATAAAATTTTCCTAGTTGACTCATTGCAATACTAAATATCACTTGTTCTGGACCAGAAAATATTATTTGTATTGTTTTCATATCAAAAGCATGACAAATTCCACCATAACAAATAGGTATTCCCTCACGTATCAGTTGAGTAATGCAAACACCCGCCAAAATCTCAGCATTTTCCTGAGCTAATGTCCCCGCAATTGTTGCAGGAGATGTCATTCCCATTTGAGCCATTGGACCGATCATAACCGGCATTTTGAGCTGAGCAGTTTCGAATAATAGATCAATGCCATGAAAGGGGAAACTTAGCGGGCTTACAGGCTCAAAAAGTGGATAAAAGAAAGGATATTTTTGAGCATTTTTCTCATCACCTCTTAGTTTTATACTAATTTCCACTAAATATTTGGTTGATGCTCTATCATAAAACCAAAAGTTAATTGGTTTGGTAGTATTTTTAATAACTTCAGAAGCGACTTTCACACATCTCCATTCAACAGGAATTTCATGAGGATCCACCATGGCACCAGGTATTGTAATTTGATCTAACGCATCTGCTAGCTTTACTGCAGTAGCTATATCTTCAAATCTTGCGAACCTTCGATTTCCAGTACGGTTATCAATCCAATATGCTTGACCTCCTGATGTATTATAGTTGCGTTTTCCTACTCCAAATTCCGCCTTTTTAGTTGAATCGCGACCATATATCGTAAAGTTTCTGCCTGCTTTTGAGAGGAGTTCATTAACTATATCGGGTGGAATTTTGACTTTTTTCTGTTTTAAGTCTACCATCGCACCTATATTATTAAAACGATTTAAAATTTCCTCATGTGGAATAATAATTCCGATTTTTTCAAGAATTTTAAGGGAATTACTGTGAATATCATTGATTTGTGAGTTATTCAAGATTTTTACATTCATTTATAGATCTCCTTTTATGTAGATATGACGAATGATAGAAAGTGTAAATTCCTTATATTGTTTAATATATTAAATAGTGAAATAAAAAAAAGATAGATTTAGTTGATTAAAATCCTAATTCCTTTAACTGCTTTTTGATGTCAAGCATTATATCAGATGTAAGTGGATGTTTTAGATAAAAAATTATTGTGCAAATTGCTAATATTATGGATGGAATTAAAGTCATATGAAATCGTATTCCTAATTTTGCTAGAGTTGTCTGAGTATCTGAACCTTCTTTGAATCCTGTAAGAACATGAATAAGGGCAAAAATCCCAATCTGAGCGCCACGGGACAGTCGCGAAAAGAAATTTTGAACTCCAACAGCTGTTCCTCTTACAGGAGAACGAGTTAATACAATTCTTTCATCCAGAACGTCTGAAAAATAAATGGTCATAAGAGCCCAAAAATTTGCCATCATAAAACCTAAATTAGCTTGATAAACCATTGAATCAATTAATCCTGTATAGAATGTAGTTATAAAAGTTGAGAGGGTTAAAACAATTCCTCCTATCACTGCCATTTTCTTATTATTATTTACTCTTTTTGCAATTATAATCCATATTGGAACACCTACAATAGCACCATTAAGAAAAGGGGCAAATAAAAAGATCATATCAGTCTCACTACCACCTAATACAAACTCTACGGCATATGGGATAGATGCTGTTAATGAACTTATTACTACTTGAAATCCAAAAAATAATACAAGATAAGTAACAAAGCTTTTCTGTTTTAACGATGATTTTAATTCTGAATAAAAATTTTCTCGTCTATCTTCTCCAATATAATACCGCTCTCTCAACTCTTTATTTTCATACATTCCTGGTAGAAAGGCTATTACAACAGTTATTGCAATCGCTACGAATATCCATGCCATAAAAGCATATGTGGCTGGTCTTTCAAATATTATTAAAAAAGGAGGTAAAATTGATGCAACAGGTAATGCTATCATAGATAACGGTGTTCCCCACCCTCTAGCTTTCCTCCTTCCTTCGTCAGTAACAAATTTATCAAAAAAAAGGCTATCAATATTAACAAAACATAGTGTTGTTAAAGAATCAAATAAACAGGTCATTAAGATTAACCAACCAAAGACAGGGAGTGGATTTCCCTTAGCATCAAAAGTAGGTGGCATAAATAATAAACCAAATAAGAAAGTAGCCGGTATAACTCCAATTATTATCCAAGGAAATCTTTTTCCCACTTTTCTTGTGATACCAAATTTACGATCTGTAAGAAATCCAATAAGAGGATCATTAACTGCATCCCAAACCGTAAAGATTAACATTGCTAAAAATACTAATACTGTGTCTAAGCCTAACACTCGTTCATAGAAGTAAAAAACATATGAACCAAAGACAGTCCACAATAGCATACTCCAAAAGCTCGCAGAGCTATATGATAGAATGTTTGGTATTGAAGGAGTCTGATATGTTCCCACTGAACTAATTTCTTCTTCCTTACTCAATTTATATCACTTTTTATATACAAATTTTATTAAAACTTTGAATTATGTTATATATAAAGATTTTTTGGACAATAATGTAATGAACCATTCAATTAGATAGACTCCTTAAAGTCATACATTAATTTCTTCCGATTTTTTAAAAAAAACCAAAATTTTTCTGAAACTAAAAATTATTTTTAAAAACTAGTTTTAAATCAATTACGTAAACTGGTTAAATCCTAGGAGAGATATTGATGGAGAAAAAAATAGTTATCTCTAGTATAACTGGAATTGATCTTCATAGTATACTATATACTTGCTTAGACGAAAACGATTATGAAAACGTTGTAAAACCTCCAGTTCTTATAATGTGTCATGGTTTTACAGGAGATAAATATGAATGTGGGCGTTTCCCTGATACAGCTAAGGCTTGTAATGAAGAAGGAATTGATGCTCTTATTTTTGATTTTTCTGGTTCTGGAGAAAACAGAAGAGTGCCAATAAGATTATATAATCAATTTGAAGATCTTGAATCTGTTTACAAATGGGTTCAAAGCCAAGGTTATAAAAAAATTGCTGTGTTAGGTCTTTCTTTTGGTGGTCTTACAGCATTAGGTGCAAATTTACCTGGCATCCTTGCATATATTTTTTGGGCTCCTTTTTTCTTTCTCCATACAACTGAAGAACGAACTGATTATTTCAAAGATTTAGATAAGGGACCGGTGGAAATTCCAACATCGGGAGAAGGAAATCCTGTAATAATAGAACTTAGTTTTATGACAGATTTCGCAAAATTCCACGTAAGATCTTTTCTAAAAAAATTAGATCTTCCTACATTGATTATTCAGGGAACTTCTGATGAAGAAGTCCCTCTTGAATATTCCAGAAAAGCATTTAGCTTCTTGCCCAAACATAAAGATAATAAGCTTATAGAAATTCCTAATGCTCCCCATAGTTTTGAAGGTGAACACTTAAAAGAATTTGTTAAACATACTATTGAGTGGTTAAAAAAGCAAGTCTTGTAATTTATGGATATTTAATAAACATTTCTAATCATTTTTATTCTCAACATCAATTGGACGTCCAGGACTACCTTGGTAATAAAATTTTCCAGGTTTACCTCTCCAATTTTTATGTAATACAGTATTAGGATAAATTACATTATTATTTGTAGTGATAGCATTTGGTCCAACTATACTTCCAGGATAAACGGTTGTATTCTTTCCTAATTTCATTTCCATCATTGTAATTTTTCCAAAAATAGTATTTACTGCATGGCTCGATAATGCACTTGTAGGGTATATGAATGTATTATCACCTAAATCAGTAAATTCAAGTCCTGCATATCCATCACAATAAATAACATTTTTCCCAATTTTATTATGACCAATTTTCCGAAGTACTCTATTAAGTAACCAAGGAAACGGAGATTTTGATGTTAACCATATCGGAAACTTTATAATGAATCCTCGTTTATGATAAAATTTCATCATAATTCCTTCAGAACTAGTGAGATCTTTAAGTTCTCTCGCGAAGACACCTTGCCGTGGTGGTGATTTTTTATTCCAATACCTAACCCATAGAGCTACAAACTCAATTAGGATGATAATATAAACATAATATAGTAGAATAAGTAGTATTGATAATGAAAACAGATGTACAATAAGAGGGACAGAAAATGTCCTTATGAATCCGAATTCAAATAATAAGAAGATCCCTAAACAAATGTACAAAGGTACTAAAAAACTAATGAAATTTATTTTAAAAAAATCTAAAGCGGGAAGTTCTACAGTCTTCTCTGATTCTTCCTTTCCTTTACTATTTCGATTATTTACCATTGTATTATAAGTGGGCAATTTAGTTAAAAACTAATATGCTAAATACTTTATTAATAGTTTGCTATTTTTATAAAAAATAATCTAAAATCTTAAAGTAAATAAATTATTTGAATTCTCAATCTAGCAACCATCTCAAAAACTAACCATTTGAAACATTGATGTCGACTATAAATCAACCAAGTAATCGTAAATTCTTCAAATATCCAAGATTATCACCATTATGGATTGCTGTTTTTATTGATATCATTGGTTTTTCGATGATATTACCAATGGCACCTTTTATTGCTAAACAATTCAATGTAAATATATTTGTAATGGGATTAGCACTTTCTATAAATGCTATGTTCTCATTCATTTTTGGTCCGATATTAGGAAAATTGAGTGATAAATTTGGAAGGAAACCTCTACTTTTAATATCTCAGTTTGGTACTTGTTTAGGATTTCTTTTATTAGCATTCTCTAATTCGATTTGGATGATTATTATATCGCGTATTGTTGATGGGATTTTTGGAGGTAATTTCCCTATTGCAAAAGCAATAATTGGTGATGAAGTACCACCTAAAGATCGGGGCATCCAAATGGCAAATATAGGCGTGGCACATGTACTAGCTTCGCTTATTGGACCTGGACTAGGAGGAATGTTATTTAGTATCGGTGGGTTACTGCTTCCAGGTTTATTTGCAGCAGGATTATCAGTATTTACCATGATAATTACAATCTTTATTTTAGAAGAAACTTGGTCAAAATCAAGGCGTAAGGAATTTCATGAGATGATGACAAAAGTAGTAATTAAAATTCGTAAAAATAAAAAAGCATTATTCTATTTGATACTATGGGGATTTCATACTGCATCTTTCATGACTGCTATGGCATCATTATCATTTTTTGCTGAGATCGTTTTTGGACTTGAAGCTTTTGAAATCGGAATATTGCTTATGATAAGTGGAATTTTCCGTGCATTAGTAAGATTTACATTATTCAAACCAGCTATTACAAAATTAGGTGAAAATAAAGCTATAATAGTTGGATTAACTATATTTTTAATATCTTTCTTGATTGTTGGATTTTCTATAAATCTTATTATGTTCTTTAGCCTAATAATGGTTATTAGTTTTGCTGCTTCGTTAACACGAGGTCCATTAAATAGCAAAATTAGTCAATCCGTATCTCCAAGAGAACAAGGAAAAATAAATGGATATTCTTCTGCTCTAGATAGTTTTGCCCAAATTATAGGACCAATAACAGGTACTTTTATGCTTGGATTTTTCCCGCACTTTTACTTAAGCTTTGTTATTGGCGCAATTGCTGTTATACCGTTCTTAATGAGTTTTAAAAAGATAGAACTAATAGAATTCCCAATGGCACAGAAAAAAGAAATAGAAATTCCTGAATAATTAACCAGGAAACAACACTTGAAAAAGTTAAATAAAATAAGTGGAAGGATTGCATAATAATTTTACAATTCCTCGTTAAGTATATGATCTAATAATAATTTTGGATTATAGAAAGTATAACCTGAATATCTTAAATTTTTCTTAATAGAATATTTCTGCATTACAATGAATTTATGATTGGTTTAAAAAATCAATAATTATCTTATTAACTTCAGGAGCTTTTGATAATGGACTATTATGACCAGCTTTTTCTATGACTTCAATAGTACTGTTAGGAATCTTGCTATGAATTTCCTCCATAGAAGATTGAGGTGTAAGTCTATCATGTGAGGATGCAATAAGTAATGTAGGACTCATAATCTGATCTAATCTATCGAGTGTATGATGAGTTTTAAGAGCTGCTGCTTGAACTTCAATATCTTCTATTGTTGGTGGATCAATTGTGCTTTCTCTAATTAAATCTTCCGCAGACCATAAATCATACCATTTCTTTGAAGGATTCGCTTCTAATTGTTTTCTAAATTTCATATAGAAACCTGTACGAGTACCATCCCAAAATGCTTTTTCAGGATCGACTTCTTTTAATTTAACTTCTTCAATTCGCATATTTTTATATACTTCAGGACCCTTTTCATCAGGAAAACCATAATTTGTATTAATTAAAACTACCTTATTTACACGATTTGGGTACTTTAACACAAAATTCTGAACGATCATCCCTCCAAGACTCCATCCTATTATATGAGCTTTGTCAATTTTGAGAAAATCCATCAAATCAACAATATCATCTGCGAAAAATTCCATTGTATAGGCTCCTTTAGGGCGATCACTTTTTCCTGCCCCACGATTATCAAACCTGATGACTTTAAAATGTTCTGACAATGGTTTGAATTGAGCAATCCACGTTTCTTTCTTAGCGCCAAAACCATGCACTAAAAATACAGGTTCACCTTCACCTAATATCTCATAACAGATTTTAATACCTTTTACATCAGCATATTTTGCCATATATAACCACTCATTTAATATGTTTTTTATAAATTTAACTAATGAATAGTAAATTAAAGAAGTTTCTTAAACAATAGAAATTGGGAAGCCACAGAATTCACAGTTCCCTTTACTATCTAAGTGTAATTCTTTAACCCCTAAAATTTTTCTTTTTATGACTAATTTTGAACATTTTGGACAATAAGTATTGTCATAATCAGTAGTAGATAGATTCCCAAGGTAAATATATTTCAATCCAATATCTTTTGCTAAATTATACGCATTGTATAGCAATTCTAAAGGTGTTGGTTCATTAAGACCATAGTCTTTTGATTTGTAATGAGGAAAAAATCGACTTATATGATATGGAGTTAGTTCACCTAAATCTTTATAAATTCTTTCAACTATTTCCTCAATAATTTTACCTTTAGAATTAAAATCTTGTATTAATAGAGTTGTTATTTCTATATGGACTCCCAATTCTTTTGCCAACTTTGCATTTCTCCATACTTTTTCCGTATCAGTACCGCAATGTTTCTGAACCATATTAGAATCCCCTTTTATATCAATATTCATTGCATCAAGACCAGCATCAACAAGATCTCTCAAGACTTCTTCTGTCATATAACCATTTGTAACATAAGTATTATATAAACCATGCTTCTTAGCTAGTTTAAAAACTTCTAAAGAGTATTCAAACAAAAGAGTAGGCTCATTAAATGATATTGAAGTACCTTGGCATTTTCTTTTTAACGCAATTTCAATAAATCTCTCAGGAGAAATCAATTCATCAGATGTTGCGAATTTATAAGCTTTTAAAGGATCTGTCTTAGATAAGTGATAGTTTTGACACCAAAAACAAGAAAAATTACACCCATATGTTCCTGCTGTCAATGCAATACTACCTGGATGAAAATGGTATAATGGCTTTTTTTCAATAGGATTGCAAGATAATGCTGGTATTAATCCGTATACAATACTATATATCTTCCCTTCTTTATTTATTCGAGTTTTGCAGAATCCAGATTTTCCCTCTTGGATTTTACATTTTCTCTCACAAGTTAAACATTGAGAACATATTTCATCGATAATTCTCTGATATTTGGATTTTTTTATTGATTCTGAATTCATATATCTCTCTATCATGTTTTCATAATTAGCATCATTAACTGAAATGATTTCGAGAAAAGATATCTTATAATTGACAAGTTAAACATATATCTAATCATTTTTAAAATTCTATATTTTTTTGGCTTAAATGTGCTTAATTCTTTATCATATGTAAGTTTGTTAATAAAGAAATTTTTCTTTAATAATGATTTTAATAATGAGTAAGTGATTATTGTTATAACATCCCAGGCTCGGTTGATGTGATCTTTTGGATAATTAAGCTTTTCTCCCATTGCCATCCTTAATATTTCGATAATATGAAAAACATCCATTTTACTTCTAATTAATTCTCGTGTAGCCCACAATAGATAAATACATCCGCTACAATATGAAACTAAAGCTTGAGCACCTGTTTCTTCTGCTTCTTTGAATTTTTTAGCACCCTCAGAAATTATATCAAATGGGATTGAAATATTCTTTACCCATGAGGCACCTGCTCCAAATCCACAACATAAAGAATCCTTCTTATTATGTCTCATCTCTTTAATTTCACAACCACATTTCTCTAATATCTCTCTGGGAGGGTTCCAGTATCTTCCTTCTATTCCTTTAGAATAACAATTATCATGAACTGTAACACTGATATTCAGAGGATTATTTGGGAGCCTTAAAACTCCTGACTTAATATTCTCTATAATCCATTCATGAAAGTTAATGAATTTTTGCTTATGAATAATTTTCATTTCTTCTGGATGAACCTTTGAGAATTGATATTCAACTGAATCTGTTGAAACAACAATATTTTTCACGTTCCAATTATCAAAATCATTTTTCGTCCTAATTGCAATTTTTTGAACAACATCTAAATATCCCCCTTGATATAAGTATGCCCCCGCTTCCCATTGATCAAGCCTATTTATTGGCTTAAAAAAATTAAGGAGAGTACTTCCTCCAATTATAAAGGGAAATAAATGCATATAATTTCCAATCAGAAAAATAGTATCCTCAGGTTTAGGGGTATAATTCATCCATTTATCTATCCAATTTTTTTCCTTATGCGAGAGAAAAACATTGAGTAATTGCCAAATATTCGAATCTTCTGTTGGACATACAAATCTATATAGTGGTGGTGCCCCTCTTTTCTTATATAATCTGTTCCAATTCTCAAGGATCAATTGATAAGGATTAGCGTGTTTGGGACAGTATAAGTTACATGAAAAACATGTATTACACTTATTTAACACATATTTAGATTTTCTTCCATCAATTAGATTTTGAATCTCCTGTTTAGATTTTTCTAATGGTAATTGTAATACAGGGCATTTATGAAGACACAGACCACATAAATTACATAGATCTCTTCTAAAGCTAGTGGTTCTTTTATTTGAAGCCAAATTTTCTCATCTATTTAAATCATTTAAGATGCTATTATCATAACAACAAGATATACTAACATTAAATTCCCTAATATAATTCCTGTATCTTTTAATGAAGTTCTTCCTAATAAATCAGTTCTTGGTTTTCTAAATATGTACAAAAATCCGAGAGGAAAGAAAATAACTGGGAGGAAAATTATATATGTTGTAATAGCAAAAGAAATAATTGCTATAAGTATTGAAATTATAGATGCAACCCATATTACTACTTGCGAAGTTTTTGGCTTTAATTTCGCTAAAGAATCTCCATCTATTAATTCATGGAGCATTTGCGCAGTAAAAGAAATAACAGTTATGGTTGCTAAAATTAACGATTCATTTAAAGTCATATCAGGTAGAAAATTAATGATTGTATCACCAGCATTTATTTTAATCATGAAATAGGGCAAAATAATGTGAGAAATGCCAAGAATAATTTGATTAATAACAACCAAGGATTTGAATAAACAGTAAAATATTACCATAAAAACTACGAGTGCTAAATATACCCCTAAAATAGGATAAACTAATATATCATTAATAAAACACATTGTTCCTAACACAAAACAAGCAAGTGAAATTGTTAAAATTTCTTTCTGATGATACCCCTCAACTCGTTCTAGTGTTTCTTTTTCATTTGGATCTGTCATGTCAATAACATCATTAAGCGTATTTCCTGTAATAGCATAAAAAGCAAATCCCGCTAATATCCAGATGTGAGACTGTAGATCGTATTCATTCAAATAAATGCATAATAAGCACGGTATAATTACAGAAAAAATATATTCAACCCGAAGAAGTCTAAATCCCTTACTCATGAAAATATTACCTTAATTATTGCATTATAAATTATTTTTAATTATCCTTAAAATGATTTAAGGATTTATGTCACTATTGCAAACCCAACACTTTTCTCCATTTGCTTTTAATGAGTAAGCACAAGTTAAACAATAGCATGTTTTACAATTAGGGCATATATATAGAGTTCCAACAATTTGCCCTTTATGGACAATACATATGAATTTCTGTTCTTCTATTTTAATTTCAGATTCAAGTCTTTCTAAGTCTTTTTTCTCTTTAATTAATTTTGATATATCTTGTGTGGAGCTCTTTAATTCACGTTCTTCTATAGTACTTGTTGCAACTTCAGTTAAATTCTGTACTTCACTTAAATTTGGTGATAAACTAGTTTCTAAAGGACAAGCTGGAGCATTAATTCCTATTGTACTTCCTGATATAGATGGTTTTTTTATTGTATTTAAAGCAGATATTAAAATATTTTCTTCTTTCTCTACCATTTTTAATTGTTCAAGAACCTCCTGTTCTTTTTCTTTATATTTAGCTTTAGAGAAGAGTTCCGCGGCAGATTTTAAGTAAATCGAACCAAGTTCTAACAATTCTTTTTTCTTATTGAAGTTCAATTCCTTATCTACATTTAATAAATGCCAGAGAGCATCAAAAAAAGTTGAAGTTGCTAAAGCCCAATCTGCTCCACTTTCAAAACCACCTTTTCGATATGAAGAAGCAGCATTTCTAAGAATTGACTTAATTTTTGTATATAACTGTGATTTGAGTTCCATATTACCTGCTTTATCAAAATGCGATCCATATTCTAATGCTCGACAGAAAGCAGAATTACCTAAAGCTAAAAATTTTAGTTTAGTTTCAGTAAAGAGATTGCTAGCTTTTGTAAATATCTTCGCTGCTTCTGCAAACTTATGAGGGTCCTCATATTCCTCCCCATATTCCATACATTCCCATGCTTTACAAAGGAAAAAATTAGCTTCAAGTTCCCTGCGTTCTTGTTCAACATTGAAATGGTTACAAACCTCTTTTAATTGTAGAGCTGCATGAGCAAACTTTTCAGCTGATGCAATATGTCTACCTTGCTTCCCAAGAATTCTTGCGTTTTCAAGGTCTATTCTAGCAGTACAGTATATCATCCTTATTTGTGCTAACTTTTTGAGTTTTTCAATTCTACCTCGCTCCTCTTTGCTTTTAGAATGAATATAGGCTTCTTCTAGATCTTTAATTGCTGTTTCAAAACTATCTTTAGTAAATTTAAAATTATCAATAGCCTTCATTTGATTCTCATTTTTGCTAGAATGTTCTGCTTTTTCTTGTAAAGCCCAAGTTGCATAATAGGAAGCTTCATAATTGAAACTGGGTAATTCCTTTAGGATTTTACTAGCAGTTTCATAACTTTTTCTAGCATTTAAATGGTTTTCCCTTTTATGATATTCCTTTGCTTTTTCTATAAAGCTCCAAGCATGGGTGTAACTTATCTTTTCTTCAACTTTTTTTTTCAAAAGTCTATATTCAATATACTTTAATGACTCATAATAAGCATCCTGAGCTTTTGCGTAATGTTCTGAAGAATTTAAATAATTTCCCATTCTATCCTCTATATGTGCAATATATTCATGAGTAGCAGCAGCATAAGAATGATATCCTCTTTCATAACATTTTGAGATCACATTTAAATATATCTCCTTTACTTTCATTAGATTTTCAATTTTTCCGGTTGAAACACCTAATTCTTCATATAAAAGACCTAATCGCATTTGTGCTGCTATATTGCCAGTTCGAGACCATACTGCATGGTCCAAATTTTTTTCAGAGGCATCTATTGCAGCTGTTAACATTTCAACTTTATCTTGTTTATTAGTAGCATTATCTGAGAGTGTTTTATAAGCTTTAAATAGAGATGAATAAGCTATTGCTCGAGCAAATCCTCCTTTGTATTTTTCACCAATTTCTTTAGCCTTTAAAGCATTTTGAAGCATGTTTTGGAGATATTCTTTTCTTTTCTCTTTAGAAGTTTCAAGATTGGCTAGTTGTGAATAAGACCAAGTCAACATTTGATATGGCCATCCAAAATACGGTCTGAAAGCAAGCTTAATTAAAGCTTTATTGGCATACTCGATACTCCTTTTAGCATAAGAAATTCTCTGCTCTATTGTAAAAAAACTCCTAAGTGAAACTGTGGCATAATAAAAAGAAGGTAAAAGGTTTGAATAATAATGCCAGATAATATAAGAGTTAGAAAAAATTTTTCCCAATTCCTCCATCTCCTGAAGGGCTTGAGGGATTACACTTTGTACGAATTCAAATTTCCTAAGTGAAATGGCTAACCAATTTAACCACCACAGAGAAATTATTATTAAACTATTATTTTTAGATTTCCTAGAAAAAGTTAAACCTTTTTCCATAAGAAATATTCCTTTTTCAGTATAGTTTCTTTGCTTAATTTCGTCGTCTATAAATTGAAATCCATAAGCACAAAACCAACTACCAATTATAGAAAATATATTACCAAGAATATAAGAATCATCACAATTCTCAGCAAGTTTAAGACTTTCATTACACCTAAAAAGGCCCTCCTTCATGTAATTTTTCCAATTCTCATCCCATTTAAATGGAATAATGCTAAATATTATGAAGAATAACATTCTTTCAGCAAATAAAGCTTCAGCTAGCGATTGTATATTATTAACCTCTTTAGAAAGTTTCCAGGCTCTAACTGCAACTTCTCTGCCCTTTTGGTAAATATCTTCAATATCTTCACTTTCACTGTAATAAGTAATTAAATAAAATAATGCCATAGTTGCCCTACTTAAGACCCTCGCAACACTCTTTTTTTTATTCTTTTCTGAATATAGATTGCCTGATTCAATAAAAAATTCGTAAGATTCATTGAATGCTTGTTTTGCTTGTTCAATAGAATCTGAAAGAAAACCTTTAATAAAATTTAATTCAGCAAGACACTCTAATTGCTGACTTTTATTTTTGATATGTTCATAATTTTTAATTGCTTCATTATAAGCTTTAATTGCTTGCAAATTAAATTCAATACAATCTTCTGATGTTCTTGTTATTTCGCTAGAACGATAATATGCCCATCCCAACTTTTTAAAGTATTTTGCTGATTTTACCAATACTTTTTTTTCAGTATATATTATTGATATTTGCTGATATATGTCTGCTAACTTTTTCCAATTATGATTTTTTTCCTCAAATTTCGCCCTTTCCAATAAAGAACTTACTCTTTCCATTCTCTCCATCGGTTCAAAGAGTTAAACTAAAAATAAATTTCAATAATCTATTTTTTTACTACCCAGCAACTATCTCCTCCCTCTGTTATGAATTCTGCCTTTGTAAATGGTGTAGAATCAATAAAATCTTTAAAACTTTTTTCATTATAAAATAACGAAGTGCTTACTTCAGTGAATTTATGCGTGATATTAAAGAGTTGAAATCGTTGTTTCGGAGCAAAAGTATCAGGAATCATACTTTCTCCAATAAGTAAAATTCCATTATCGTCTAACAGAGAATATAGATATTTAAATACATTTTTTCGATAATTCTCATCTGTGTTCATTTCATGTAGAACCTGATTTAGTATGATCAAATCAAACTTATTCTTAAAAGATCTAGCAAAATTTTCAATGGGAGTTTCATAAATTTTAATTCTATCATTCCAATTATATTTTTCTATTAATTTTTTTGTATGCTCTAATCCAATTGAATCGATATCAATTCCAACAATTCGTGCTTTTTCATATTTTTTTGCCCAATTTTTGAGATTAAATCCATAACCACACCCTACTTCAAGAATCATAGCATTTTTTTGTAAATCTCTACAGAAATCTTCATACTTTTTATAAAACAATCTTTCTACTAAAATTCCAAATCTCGCACCCCGCTCTTGTAAATCTTTCATAACATCTCCTGGTAAATCATAAATGTTCCAAATTTTGCCTGTTTTAAAATTCTCTATTAAAATGTCTTGAGCTGGTGCTATATAATAGAATGAACTGAGTGTTCCTCCGATATAAGATTTATTATTACGGTCAATGAGTAAATCATATACGTAAGGAGCTGTTTTTAAAATTTTGTTCTCAGAATTTACAATTTCAAGTATATCACATTCAAGAGCTAAATGAAGCCAACCATCTAAATATTTTAAATCTAAATTTAATTTTTCAGAGAGTTCATTTGGAGTAAAAGTAACTGCAATTTTTTTACTAGAATTAGGTGTTGATTTGGCTTTTTTATATAAATAATTAAAAATCCCTAAACGTCTTCCCATACCGATTAATATGATTGAATTAAATCCATAGAGACCGTTTATAGCAAATTTTTTTATTTGATCTTTGATTGTTATTTCAGTACTCTCTTGATTATTATTCATTAATTTCATTTTCTTATTGCTTTATTCTGCTTTATTTAGGATCCTTAAATATATAATAAAATGTATAATATTTTAGAAAGTTTAACAATAAGAAAGAAAAAGAAATTCTTCACAACATTTTAAATTTCCTTAAGAGTTATTACTTCTTCGGGTAAATAATTTTTCAATATATCTCCTAAAATCATATCATCCTTTATTGGGATGCCTCTAATCATAAATTGAGTTTTTTTCATTGGATCTACATCCCAATCAAATTCACTAAGAAGATATCTTCTTAATTCAATGAACTTTTCATTAGATTCAATCATGAAATCATCCATTAACTTTTCGATATCTCTTACATTCACCATTTTCCTATCAACCAGCTTATTTAAAATTTAAAGAAAAAAGATTTCAATATAATCCGTATTAATTTAAAAGTAGATTTCAAAATTTATAAATCTTTTAATACACATATATTAAAAAAACATCCTAATCGCTAATAGTATTAATACTATTGCAACTAAAAACTGTAAAGAACTTTTGGGTATTTTTCCAGAAATTCTAGCTCCAGAAAACGAACCTAAAATACTCCCTATTCCAATTAGAATTCCAATAAGATAATTTATTTGCCCTAGTATACTTTTAGCTATTGTATTATAAATTGCAGTAAAAAATATTATGCCTGTGGAAATTGCTGTAGCATTATGAATGGGATAATGAAGAATAATATGAAGAGCGGGAGTATTAATGATACCACCTCCAATACCTAATAAATTAGCAGTAAAACCAGCCAAAAAAAATAATGGAATTGTCTTTTTCAAATTAGCTTGATAATCATGATCAGTTAGTGTAAAATTATTCTCAAATTCTTCTTGAGCTGGATCAAATTTTCTTGATCTAATTGCTTTGTATATCATATTTATTCCTGCTATCAGAATTGTTGTAGCAAATAAAATTTTTAAAATTCTATCATCTAAATAAATGAATATGAATAATATAGTACTTACTAGGCTTCCTAAAATAGAAAATGAAGCAAAAATAATAACTTGTTTGATATGTAATCTTTCTTGTTTATAATAAGATAAAAAACCCACCCCAGAAGAAATCAAAATTATAAAAGCTGATGTATCTACAGCCATGTTCATAGGAATGAAGAAAAATAAAACCATCAAACTAACATAGAACACTCCCCCTCCAATTCCGCATAAAGTACTAATAACACCAAATAAGAAACCGAATGACAGTAGAATAACAATAGCAATAATCTCCATATAAGTGGAAATACCATAAGCTATTATTACTTTTCTAAAAAATTAAACCAGATATTATAAGAACAAATTTAAAGAATAAACTTTATAATAATAGATAATATTAAAAAATGTTACTTGTTTGTATTCTGATATGCCCAATTCTAACTCTGATAAACTGTTACTTGAATTAGTGGCTTGTGAACGCTGTAAAAACCCTTTTATGATGAATAAAGGAGAAAAGTTAAGGAAACAACAGAATCAAGAAGAAATTGTTTGTGAGAATTGTTTAAAGTTGGAAGAAAGAAAGAAACAGTTAGAAATAGGGGTTATTGACGATGTAATTGAATCTCAGAAAGAAATTGAAGCTTCGATTTTAGAAGTTAAAGATAATATTTCTAAAGCTCAATTTAACAAATATCAATTTCTTGAAAAAATCAAGAAGAAGTCTCAATCTCTTACAAAATCTATTGAACTTTTACAAAAAATTGATGAGACTAACGAAGAAGAATATATTGAGGAATATAGAAAGTTATTTGAAAAACTAAAAGAAAAAAAAAATAATACTTGACCAAATTTAAGCTAAAGTTTTCTAAATATAATAGCTATATTCATAATATTTTTTAGAGAATGGTATTTAGCATCAATTTTCATTATTTTACTCATTATTCTTACGAAAATGTTCCAGATTTTGCGGAAGACGCTATTTAATTCATATTTATTTCTTAAATTGATTAAATTTTTCTCGATTCTTTCAGGATTTGTTGATTGAATATCTGCGATTCGCATCAACTTACCATATACTCCAAAAATTTGTAAATGCATGAGATTATATTTTTTAAAAAGAGATAAAAGTTCGTCAATCTGATATCTACGATAATGTCCTATAATTTGATCCTGATAGGAATAATATTTCATATGATGAGGTACTGTGATTATTACTAATCCATTAGTTTTCATTATTCGACTTATTTCAGAAACAGCTAACTCATCATCTTTAATATGCTCTAATACATCAAGTGCACTTACAAAATCAAATGTCTTATCTTTATAGGGTAATCTTGCTAGATCTCCACAAAGAGGATTTGATCTTTTATTATTTAAATATTGGTTCAGTGGAATATGGGAAATATCATAAAACGATTTTTGCTTAATATTATCCAAAAACGAAAGAAATGAATTTCCAGAGCATCCAAGATCAATTCCATGCGAAAAAAATCTATTTGAATTTACTTTTTCTTTTAAAAGATCGAATTTACATCTAATTCCTGGAGAAATATAATATTCTGATAAAGTTCTATAAGAAAAGTTTTTTTGCTTATCGTAAAAGCTTTTAACCATTTAAATTATCCAAAACAAATAAATATCTGTTAAATAGAATATAGTGCTCAATAAATTATTTTTTTTTTTGCTAGTAGATTTAAAAAAAAAGGAATATTAAATTTTACAATTAATAGGAGTATTTAATAAAATGATTCAGCTTAGTGTGTATTTGGAAGATCGTCCAGGCTCCTTGGCAAACTTTATTAAACTCCTAATGGACCATAAGATTTTCATACGAGCTTTAACCGTAGCAAAAACAAGTGAATATGGATTAATATTAGCTTTAGTAGACAAACCAGAAAAATGTATTAACCTTTTGGAGGAAAAGGATTTTGTTTTATCTACGGCTGATGTAATTGCCGTAAGATTGAATGATCATCCTAATGCTCTATATGATATTCCAAAAACCTTAGGAGATAATCAGATTAACATTGATTATTTCTATTCGACACTAGTAAAAGATGAATCTGTGCTTGTTTTACGTGTTGAAGATGCAATAATAGAAAAATCTATTAAAATTTTAGAAAAAGCAGGATTTACTCTCGTAGAAAAGTAAATTGAAATGAATCAATCTCACAAGGACTTATTAAAAAAAGCTTTTGCCTTAATAATTAAATTTCTTGTTTTAACTTTTATAGGTATTCTTATCTGGAATATATTTTTTTATACTAATATATATCTACTTATTGGGGCCATCGTATTTCTTAGTATTGTAGGTATATTTGGCCTTGTTTCTGAAATCCGTGAAGTTTATGCTGATGATGATAAAAACATTCGAAATATTATGCAGAAATGGATTGAATCTGATAAAGAAGGAGAATCTAAAGTAGCCTTATTATGTCCAAAATGCGGACACGAATTTTTATCTCTTGATACAAACTTCTGCTCTAATTGTGGACACGTTTTGAAACAAGAGTAAAGTACGGGATTAATTTTAATTGAATAATAAAACTTAAGAATTTTACAATTTTTCAAATATTACTACTAATTTAAGAAATTTATAGATATTCAGATAAAATACTATCTTAAAGGTTAGAAATATGAGTATTAAGTTTAGCGATGAGCAACAGATGATAAGAGAGTCAGTTGCGGAATTTGCGCAGAGTAAAATCGCTCCTATTGCACTTCAAATGGAAGAAACTAGAGAGATTCCAAGAGATGTTGTCAAAGGAATGGCAGAATTAGGTCTGATGACTTGTACTGCAGATGAAAAATATGGCGGTCCTGGACTAGATGCGGTTAGTGCTGGAGTAATAGCTGAAGAGTTGGCAAAAGCTGACTGTACCGGCTCAACTTGTGTGTACTACTTAGTTCCCGCATCTTGGGGTTTTCTTCTAAATAAATACGGAACAGAAGAAGCAAAACAAGAAATCTTTCCTAAAACGGTGTCTGGAGAGTGGTTCCTTGGAATAGCAACAACTGAAAGTGATGCTGGTTCTGATGTAGGTGGTACTAAGACAACTATAAAACCTGATGGAGATGGATTTGTTGTAAATGGAGAAAAAATGTATATTAGTGGAGTAAGAGAAGCAGCTACCTATGGTGGTGGTCATGTTACAATTGCTCACCAAACTCCTGAACAAGGATCAAGAGGGATGACCATGTTCTACCTTCCATTAACTGCTGAAGG
>Ga0209427_10000253_pt1 | contig 54182 bp, 44 predicted proteins | sample DeeMarSWOR136_30_FD_187465 | JGI IMG/M metagenome (GOLD analysis project Ga0209427, IMG submission 187465) | Marine sediment microbial communities from White Oak River estuary, North Carolina - WOR-1-36_30 (SPAdes) (version 2) | ecosystem: Environmental > Aquatic > Marine > Intertidal zone >...
CAACCGTTATGGGCTCCATCTCGTGGGACCTATACTTTCCCTCCTTGTCCAGATATAGGACCCTAGGGCCGATCTGGTACGTTCCCTTCTCCCGAGGCCTGACAACCAACTTTAGATCAGCTGTTTTAAGGGGCGAGAGAATTCTCCCCTTCATATCCAAGTAACCATCCTCCACCTTGCATATGGTGGGAACCTCACTGATCTCGAAGCTCTCAGGCACTAAATCCTCCACTTTTATCAGCTGGGCTGGAATCCTTCCGGCGTTGACAAGCTCGATCTCCAGTCTAACTTTCTCACCCACCTTAACCTCCTCGTCTCTTACCCTCATGTTCGATAGGATATCCGCGTTTTCGAATCTCTCTAAGCCAACGGCCTTCTCGTGCGTAGGGTTAGGAGTGGAGAACGAGTACGTGGCTGAAACCATCGAGGGCGCGTGCATTATCTCTGTAAGAGCCATCGCTATCTGCTTCTCCTCCTTGATCTGCTCCAGCACCCTCCTAACCTCCTCGCTCTTGTCAGGGTGCATCGCCTTAATGAAGGACCCCGCTGAGGCTTGGAGAAGCCTCTCTGCCATCTGGTAAAACCTCGCCTTCTGCCCTGGGTCCGTCTCCGTCTGAGCCCTGTACATATACATGTAGGCGTCGAGAAGTCTGTTAGTGGCAGCAGTGTACTCCGAGGCGGAGTGGTACCCTGCTCTAAGATAGTAGCTTGTCGCCGCTTCGATGTATTTCTTTGCCGTCGAGTATAGGTTCATCTCCCTATTGAGCTCGAACTTCGTCCCAACCTCAAGAGCCATGCAGAAACTGCTGTGAGCCTGGGCGAGAAGGCTGGTGATGTGATCGACTGCATGCTCCTTTGCCTGCATGAAAAGTTCCGCAGCCTCCCCGTACAGGCTAGGTAGGGCCCGTGCCTCAGCCATCATCATCTTCTCCCAGGCCCTGCAAAGGAAGAGGATCGGTCTTAGTTCCCTTCGATCTGACTCCAGCTCCATCGAGTCGATGATCTCCTGAAAACCCTTCGCTGCCTGCCCGTATCCCCTTGAGCTAGCGAAGTGGTCCCCCTGCCTGTCAAGGATCCTCGCCTCCTCCATGGTCCTCCTCCCACTGCAGTACTCGCGGCGTATATCGAGGGCTCGCATCAGATCCTTCGCCATCCGGGCTTCCTCATCGTCTGCCAGCGTATTCAACCTGATCCTGATGGAACCCTCTGCATCACCAAAGAGCCGGTTCGCCTCATCGAACAGACCCATCGCCAGCTCGGTCTCTTCACCTCTACTCGAGTCCTCGGCCTCCTCGAGTCTTGCCCAGGCTAGGTAGTTGAGGCTTAGATACCCCCATCGCTCTGTCGCCTTGTGGAGCTCTGCGGCCTTCCCATAATGATCTTTCGCCTCCCCATATCTCCTGTCCCTGTGATGGTGCCTCGCCCTCTCTATCTCACTCCATGCTTTCATGTAGACGGCGTGCTCCATGTAGAACTTATCAAGCTCAGGCAGGTTCTTGGTGCTCTGACCATATCTTTCGGAGGCCTCCTCGAAGCTCGATGCAGATTCAAGGTACTCCCCCAGAAGGTCTTGGATGATCGCTATCTTCCAGTGCGACTCGGCTGCCATCCAGTTGAGATCCACCCTTTCATAGTAATCCACCGCACTTCTGTAGGATTTTATTACCCTTCTCAGGATGGGCTTCTCATTTGTGTGGTGAAAAAGTTGGGTGAGGGTATCCCCAAGATCTATGTATCTATCTCCCGCACCACTGAAAACCTCTATACGTGGAGGAAATGCAGCGATATGTCTCTCCAGAAACTTGATGGTCTTTTCCATGTTATCTACTGATTTCTTCAGTAGCTCCATCTTCCTCTCATCATCTTTTTCTATATTACTGAGCTCCAACTGTGTTCTCGAAACTGAGGCGTAACTGCCTCCCCGTACCAGATAGAAGTACGGACGGAGCTGTTGGGTGTAATACACAGCTTGCTCTGCAACCGTCATCGCTTCTTCGAGTAGTTCTCTTTTTATCTCACCGGTTTTAAAAGTGGAGAGATAGGATAGGCAGCTTGCAGTATATACATAGAGATGGTAGGTCGCATGAGTAGAGCCTGTTGTCTGTGCGTGTTCAATGCCCTGTTTTAGATATTCAACGGCCTTCTCCGCTAGATCACGCTTTGTATCTGGATCAACCTCTCTATTGGCGACCGAATATTTGGTTCCACCAAGATTTAGGTAGGAGTGAGGTATGCCATGGCCGTAATCGACCAGTGCGCTATGTTTAATGGCTTCAACCGAGCATTCGCTTCCTTTCTTGCCTTTCTCTCTTGCCTTTTCGAGGTCCTCCTCAAGGTTCAAACCCCAAGACGTACAATATGTCAGACCGTCATACGCCTCGGCAATTAGGCGATGGTCTCCCGTCTCGAGGCCATACTCTAACGCCGTTTCTTCAAGCTCGAGTCCCTTGCTTATTCCGGCTCCCAGGTCAGCCTCTATAAAGCCTCGGAAAACGGTGGCTCTCCCTTTTATGTAGTTGTCCTCCGCGTGCTCGATGGCCCTATCAGCGTACTTGAAGGCCTTCTCCGTGCAAACCTTGATCTTCCCCCCCTCTGGCATGGACATGGCGCCGTCGTAGCAGTTTATACTTGTCACACAGTAGGCCTCAGCGAGCCCAGCTTCGTCCCCTGTATCTGAGAATATCTCGATCGCCCTCTCTCCGAAAGCGAGAGCCTCGTCTAGAATTCGCTCACGTTCCGTAGTTTCAATCTCCAGGTCCAGCCGATTTGAGAGGTAGCCAGCTAACAAAACGCATGCCCTACCAACGCCAGCGATGCTCCCAGCCTCCTCGTAAGCCCTGAGGCTCTCCACCTCAAAACTCAGGCACTCATCGAGCAGATTCCGTCGCTCCTCGGGGTCCTTAGACAGCCAGAATCCTATGTAGCAGGTCATCGTCCTGCAGTGGAGCGCCCTAGCGTGAGCTTCCCCTTCATCGACACTTCTATAAAGTTCGGCAGCCTCATCGTATGCCTTCAAAACTCGCTGCATGTCTCTAACAAATTCGTCATGGTCATCCGCTTGGGTAGCATCCCTCAGAAGGCTATAGCCCATCCTCTCCTTAATCTCCGCTCTCCGGAAAGTGTCTCCTTCATCAAATTCTTTGAGGGTACTCTCATAGATCTCAGCAGCTTCTAACCACCGATACTCCCTCTCAAGCGCCACCGCGTCGCAGTTGAGCTCTTCCACATCGACACCTCCAGAGAAGAATCCTAGACATTTAACTAACCAAATCTAATAAAAAACCTCTCCCAGACTGAAATTCCATATTTACATTAACAATTGTGAGACTTTCAATCACCAGTCCGACTAACAACCTCGTCATTTTACACTGCCTTTTTCTACCCGAGAGCACCATAGTGCACAATTCTTCTTTAAGTAAAACATACGAATTCTAAAGGTCTAAATATTTTTAGTGTTTTCATATTATGATTTTATGGAGCTAAGAGAGTTTAAACCAAGAGAAATCAGCTTAGAAAAGGACTTCGTTGGTTTTCCATCAATCTACGAGGAACTGCGCGACATTGTGAACTACCTCTCTCATTTGAAGAGGCTGACCCATGAGGGCAAGAACGACTATAGAGGGATGTTGGCTCAAGCTGAAAGCGGCGCCCTTTTCCTCGGTCGAACGGGTGCAGGGAAGACCCATGCTCTCCGCTGTGTTGTGAACGAGGTCAGGAAAGAGGGTTACTATCCAATAGATGGCAGCGTTATGCTTGGAAAGACCGAGGTCGAACCCAGAGACGTGAGAGATTTTTTCAATTTATGTCGATCCGAGGCTGAAGATAAACCGCTTCTAATCATATACGATGATGCTAGACAGCTTCTAGGCTCAAGAGATAGGGGTTATTTCAGTTACGAGTATGGTTACAGCACTCGCGAACTTAGACCTATGCTAGGAGAGTTCAGAAGGCAGATAGATGGGCTGCAGTTCTTTAACAATCCCGCTTACATAATCATAACCTCGGCTACTTCCCTAAGGCATATAGACAGGCAGATCGCGAGAAGGTTCTCCAGACATGTATCGTTTCCCAGGCCAATGGATGAGAGTAGAAAAGCATTGTTCGAGTACTACCTGCGAAAATTCGGATGCGATCCAGAAAATGTGGACATCGTTACGCTATCCTTTCTCATGGACGGAGTGGTTGCCGGTAGGATAGAGGAGATAGTATCCAAAGCTAGCTATAAGGCTGACAATGTGGGGGCGTTGACGAACAAGCTACTTGTGAAGGAGATCACGAGGTTTCTTCAAGGTCCCCCTGTCGACACCTACCTGACGGACGACATGAAGTTATTGACGGGGTATCACGAGTTCGGGGGACACACCTTACCGGCATACGCCGTTGGGTTGGAGCCCATCCTCGTCACAATCGAGCCCTCGGCTGACGGTAGCCATGGGAAGAGCTTCCACAGGCACTCAGCAGTGCTTCCCCCATCATCCGCCAAGTACTACTTCGCCGAGGTGGTCACAAGGATGGGTAGCACGGCGGTCTACCAGGAATTGGAACAGAGCATAGAAGAAGGGAGAATGAACGACCTGACCACTGCAACAAGATCCGCCCTCGATCTGTACGCCATTAAGAATCCCTTGGTAAACCTGACCATTGGGAGCGAAGGCACCTATCTCACTGAAGGATTATTCAGCGATGAGAACCGTAGAGAGATAGAATTAGAAATAGAAAAGATAAAAAACGCCGCGTTAAACGTCGCGAAGGACATCGTGAGTCACTACAGGAACGAAATAGTATCGTTCACCAGAGATCATCTGGTAAAAAAGGAGATCATGGTGAGGAGCGAGATCATCAGCACACTTAGAGAAATTGGCGTTAAACCGGGTCAGTACTATGAACAAATGTGTGACTCTCTGGATAAAATAGGTTACCCAGTTTAACATAATGTCGAGCATGTATTGATATGATAAGGGAAAAGAAGGACGCAAATGGAGCCCATCTACAAACTCTTCGCTAAGAAACTCGTTGAGGTCGACGCCCCCCGAGCCGAGCTACGTCAACATGAAGAGATCCAAATGGACGAAAATTCCTAGTCCCATGCTTCAGCTGATGAACCACTATTCGCTTAAGTCGTGTAACTCATAATCAGGATTATCATAGGGAAAAATTTTACATCTATTTATAGAAGGAAGGTTTGGGCGCCCACTCCTCGTAATCCTTCTCCCAGAGTAGGGGCTTGTTGGCTGGCCACATACTTTCATTGAGGTAAGTATAGCACTCTGTTCTAAGCTGCTGGAGCATGTTGTGCAGCTTCGTCCTCCTGCGGTATTCCCTCTGTTCCTCCACGTCGACGACAGCCCCGATCGTCATCGACCTGCCCCTCGCAGCGAGGGCAAGCGTCCTCCCCAGGTAGTCCACTATCATGCTGTTCCCATACTTGGCGCCGTTGGCGTTGATCCCGTACACCATGTTCTCGATGGAGCGCATCCTGTTCACAAGGGTGTACCAGTCGTAGGGGTCGAACATGAGTTCTTGCGGATACGGGGGGAATATCGTGGGCTTTATGAGGACCTCCGCGCCGTTAAAGGCGAGCTGCCTAGCTACCTCTGGGAAGAACTGGTCATAGCAGACGTAGCACGCTAGATTACCGAGCTCCGTTTCAACCACGGGAAAGAGCGGCGCACTGTAGCTCTCTAGCACGTCATGTGGGCTCGTGGAGAGTTCAATGGGTACCCAGGGGTTGATCTTCCTATACTTCAGGATTATCCTCCCCCTTGGGTTCATTATGAACGCTGTGTTGAAGTAGTCCGGGAACTCCAGGTCCCTCTCGTGGATGGAGGCCGAGATGTAGGTTTTGTACTGTTTGGCCTTCTCCGCCAGCCTGTCTGTCTCAGGGCCTGGGATATTGACCGCCGACTCTACCCTGTCCCTCTGGGTCTGACTCGGATCCTTGGTGTCGAACTCATGCCTGAGGATGTTCTCGGGTAGAACGGTAAGCTTGACCGGTATGATCTGCTCCCATGTCTCTAGGCTCTTAAAGGTCTCCAATACGTTCTTGAGGTTTCCCTCCCTGCGCTCATATACATCTGGGACATCCTCGGGGTTGATCCTCATATACTGTATTATAGCCGCGGTATACCTATCAATCAACTTAGGCAACACTGATACACGTGTGTTTTATGTAGAGAGACGTTCCCATCGATGTCTTCATCGATGAATCTTACATACTTCGGTTTTCCGTTTCTAAGATACATTTCCATCGTCACCAAACAGACTATTGTGAGTCCAATCATGCTTAATAACGATATTCCCAGGTTCCCTGGCTTTTCCCCTTGAAGTAAATGAAGTTTCACAATTCACATTCGAAGTATTCATTCAGCCATTTCAGAGCGAAATCCTTTTGTATCGTCTCGTCGATAGAAACGGGAGGTCTGGGGTCATGAACTATGAGTGTCGTAACCCCGGATGCAAAAGGGTTTTCGACTCCAAGGTCGGCAGAGCCGTCCACGAGCGCCTCGTACACGGCGAAGTCTATACTGAGACCTTGGCGAAGCACCTCTGCCCTTACTGCGGGGAGGGCTTTGAAACCGAGCTACGTCTCGAGGGCCACATGGAGGACTTCCACGGAGTCCCATCCCAAACCCTTCACTGGGTGGAGAAGAGAACCTTCGAAAACCTTGTGTACCTGTACAACGACGAGCTGCACAAGATCCAGTCTGACAATCTCATAGCAGGCGTCCTCGATGACAAGGAGAGGAGCAGGCTGATTCGCGAGGGAGTTCTCATCATCGAAGAGTACGGGAGGATGGGGAAGCAGACCGTTTACAGGCTTTCTGATGAGGCCCTCAAGACCCTGAGGAGAATCGAGTCGGAGAACAAGGATTGACCAGACGCACCTGAGCAGTCTAAAAACATACCATTCAGGTGTTAGTGGTGCTGTAGCCAACCTCTATTTCTAACCGTATGTCGTATTCCGAGGATCCTGTTGACGTCACAGTCCCGCCGAAAAGTTTCATCGACACCGTCTCTTTTCTTAAAGGTGTAGGTCCTCGATGCGACACCCTTCCTAAAGCCCTCGACGATCAGATTTGATGCATCTGATTTGAGGGCCCCACGCTCCTCGTCTAGGCCTGCGTCCTCGACGGTAGCCAGCCAAAGGACGTACTCGTCGATAAGATCTATGAAGCTGTTGAATTCCAGAGGAGGATTGACCAACCTTGGCCTCAGAACATCACGATATCTGCTCTCAAGCTCCTCTTTAATGAACACAATCGTCCTTAGAACATCCGGCAAGAAAAGAGTTGCTTATTGTATTCCGTGAAAGATCACATTATCTTCATTGGCCCGAATGGGCTCCATGATATTGATAAAAGATACAGTGAAAGTTTGACTCTCCTTAGGCTTGTTCAGTTGAGATTCGATCGCCGTCTCATGTGGTGATTTATTAACGAGGACTCAGTGGAGTTTACCATGCGGATAGCGGTCTTCTCAGATGTACACGCGAACCTCCCCGCCCTCCTATCTGTACTGGACGAAATTAATAGTGAGGAAATTGATGTCATCGCCTGCGCTGGTGATCTAGTAGGATACGGCCCACATCCCAATGAGGTTATAGGGGAGATCAGGCGCAAGGGCATCTCCACAGTAATGGGCAACTACGATGAGGGCGTCGGGTTTGAGAGGAACGATTGCGGCTGTCCTACAGGACTCCTATCGAGAAGGAGACTGGGGACGCATCCCTGATATGGACAAAAGCACAGGTCACCAAGGAGAACAAGGCCTACCTCAGGAGCCTGCCCAACCACATTCTCTGGGAGAGGGATGGGATGAGAACCCTCCTAGTACACGGCAGCCCCCGGAGGATAAACGAGTACCTCTACGAGAACCGCCCCGAGGGGAGCCTGGTGAGAATGCTGGAGCCCATCAACGTGGACGTCCTAATTTTTGGGCACACTCATCTCCCCTACCATAGGCATGTCAGCGTGGTACACATGGTAAACGACGGCAGCACGGGGAGACCCAAGGACGGGGACACCAGAGCTTGCTACGCGATGATAGAGACCGGCGTAGATTTTCAAGTCGTATTCAAGAGGGTTCCCTACGACGTTGAGGAAGTAGCCGAGACCCTGATACAAAAGGATCTACCCGAATGGCTGGCTGAATACCTACGGGTGGGCGGAAAAATATCGACTTCATAGAATATAGGGTTAGCTCTCGTTTCGCGTGGAACTTGAAATCCCTATTAAATTAAGACGAGAAATCATCGTAATGCTACTTCTAGGGACTGCCTCATCTGATACCGTTTAAGTGCATAAACACACGCGCTGTTAAAATGTGTAAAGTAGATACTAACTACGCGAGTTCATGGCAATTGCACGGGCGCCTTTATAGAATATCTGGTTCCTTCTCGGCCTCCAATGGTTTGGCGCTAGAAGCGGCTTTCATCAGATCCTTTAAGCTGTCGTCTATCGTCGATGCATTTAGATCAGACACAAACTCGTGCTGTCCACCCTCTTGATCGGTTATCCTAAGCTTGTATCTATCTACGGGTGTACACTCCCTAATACCCTCGTATGGCAAGTCTAGAATAACATTGTATGACTTGCTCAGGAATCCCTTCTCCTCTACAAAGACAAGCTTGCTATTGGATCCCAATAAAGCTCCATACTTATTGTCCAATTTTCCTAAGTAGCTTCTCTGCACTTCGTCACCTCTTTCGAGCCTCTCTTTCGCCATTTCTAACCTCTTACTCGAGATCTTCACCTCCTCCGTGTTACTCAACCGGTATCTAACTTATATCTTTACTACTAACTAAAATTAGGCTTATGCCATCTATCCACGTCACAAAAACAAATGCTCACTCCTCCCACCAGTTGAGCTTCTTCTTAAGAAGCCACAGCAGGATGGAATTGTTGTAGAGGGGTCTATTATACTCGTGTTCCTGTTAACTTAGTCGTTCCAGAATCTGTTCTCCAGTCAACCCAGAAGTTAACTTTGATCCCTATATCAACCAGCTCCGGGATATGCTAAGCCTCCCAAGAGTAGCGCTATATGTCCCCCGAGGAGACGAAGATGGTCATATTGAGGTATGCGATCCTAGATCAGGTTTCGGGGTTCTCAGTACTCCCTCCGTAGAAGGTAGAACATCATTCGTAGAGTTCAGGATTGAGGCGAAAAAGATGAAAAGGACGAGGGCTACACACCCCTTTTTCCTATAGAAACCCCTTGTAACTGATGAAACTCCACAGAATTAAGTTTTTTTTAAATTAAAGGATTTATCGGGGTTATTTATTTTGTCATTCATTTATTAGTGTTCTATATCTAAATATAATGAAACGAACTGTTCCAAGCTATTCCAGCGGGTTCTTCTAATAAAACTTAAAGTTATTATATTAAGCACCGATGATGCGTCTCTGCGAGGCGGACCCATGGGAGCTTATCCCGAAGGACTGTCAGGAGAACAACCAAATCTCATCTGATCTACTTAACGGCGTGAAGTCCAGGACAACCAGGAAGAGGGCGGCTCTCACCGTCGTCTTAATCTTCTCTATAGGATGCGTACTAGACCACTTGACGACCGGATACGGCCTGACCCTGCCAGCGGTTAATGAGATGAATCCCCTCATCACGCAGTTGATGGAGTATGGGGTATGGCATCTTGTGGAAGCCCTAGTTATAATACTTGGATTACTTTCCGGATGCATCATGGCAGATCTCCCCTCCATCGAGCTGTTCTCGATACCGGCCAGCTTTTTAACGTCCGTAGGCTTCCTTAGGCTTATATTTGCCCTTAACAACCTTTATGTCGTGATCTGCATCTTAATCTAGGATAATACCTTTAAACCGAAGCGTTTTCCCCTTTTACTCTATTGTGAGCGTTATGTACGCCTTCCCATAAGGTTCTGAAGTGGCGGCCTGTCTAAGTACAGTTCCATCCATGAGCTTCACCCTAAGATACAATATACAGGTTGATTGATCGATTTTCCGGACTGTGGCGCTTAAAGTCCATACGTCGCCGCGCGGTCTCATGAGAACGCTCTGGGTTCTCCCATAACCTGATAGAGTCGTATTTGAAGTACCGTCAGAGATAATCGCCTCCCACTTGTCGTAGTACTCGATCTCGAGTATGACCCTATCATCTCTATCAGATTCAAGGAAACCGGTTAGAAGGACCCCAGCTGTCCCCAAGCCAGTTAGAGCTACTATCGCCAATACCAGACTAAGACCCTTCGACCCCAACTTAATATATGAGGCTGGAGCCCACTCATTTACTTTATGAAGGCTTGATCAGGTACGATGATATGAATCCTCAGTAAGGTATTGGAGAACTATTCGATGATATGTTACAATACATCAAGTATTTACCTGTGAGTTACGATTTTTAGGTAAAAATGGGGGAATCTAGTTTACCAATGTTGTGTTTTAGTTCATGCTTTCATCCTGTCGACTAGTCGTTTCATGCATCCAATTTGATCTTGAGCGTCCGCTCGATCATCGTCATCATCGCCCTGAAGCTTGTTTCCTCAGACCCGGGCAGCTTCCTAAGTTCCCCCACTAAGGCTTTTGTGTCTACCTGGGAGGAGAAGTCGATGGCGGCGTAGATGAACGTCAGGGCCTCAGCCCAGTTCTCAGCCGTGTAGGAGACAGAGATGTTGCCGATCCTCGTGGTACGTGGGAGCCTCGCGGCGATATCGGCATAATCCTCGTTCGGGAACGACATCTCGATCTCGACGGGTTTATTCACCGTCAACAATCTTGAATCCCCGATCTTAGAAACAGCGCGTGTTGCGGCCTCCTCTATAAGCTCCCTCGCCTCGACCGTTGGCAGGCTCTTCGTCTCCCTCTTGCTACTAGAGGTCTTCACCTTGACGGCTTCGACTCCCGGGAGAAACCTCCTCGCCTCCCTGACCAGCGCCTGGTCACCCGTAACCATAACCACTGGTATCCCGTACTCCCCCAGGGTGTACGCTGTGATGGCAGTCTCTCCTACAGGTATCCCGTTCACCTTTATCCTGGGCACAAAGGTTATTGTGTGGGGGATGAAACCGTCCTCAGTGTCCGCCATAGCGTGGAAACCGATGAAGACCGCCGCATCATAATGTCTGTCAAGGGCTTTCCTCAGCCTGTCTCGGGTGCTGGGCTCTTGGTGGAGCTCGACGCCGGTCTCGAGCTTCTCAGGGATCAGGTTCTTGTTGGCGCCCCCGGACCCGTGTGCGTCTACGACGATAATCTCTCCTGCTCCGGCGGCCCTCAGACCCCGTATCGCAGCATTGACATCCTCCGTTATCTGGATCCTCCCGTCCTCGAACTCATCGAAGCCATGGGCTATAGCGTGCCAGTGGTCGACTCCACAGATTCCCTCCATGTCGTCTATTATGAGAACCCTTGGACTTTCAGGCACCATTACGGAACCCCTTCCTCACAGTCAAAGTAGATCGTTGGAAAGGAGCCCTTCCGCATAATAAAAGGCCTCACAAGATGTTAGTTATGCGATCCTGCAAATAATCAAATACACATTCCAAATTAACTCATCGACCCCAGACATTATCGACAGGAGGAGCACAACCACCTCGGACCTCTCTAGGGTGGCCTCCCAGAGCCTCTCTACGAAGCCTTTCTACCAATTGTAGTATGTGGGGGGAATCCTCTCGCCGATAAGGATCCTCGAAGTCGACGAGACGCCTGCCCCTCTTTACTACACCGAGTGTCCTGTGCTTATCATTTATACGCTAGTATAAGGCCCAGAACTCAGTCCCCGAATTCTCCACCATCTTGAACATGGTTTTCCGAAGACTTCCCAAGGACTAAATAAGATAGCCTCGATGGCGTGGTAAGAGGTAGTTACCGTCAACATTGGGCTGGGCCTTCTACTTTTCGATTAGGTAGACGAGCTCCGTGTCGAAATTCAGGTTTGATGTCTCCCAGCTCCTCCCCTCCATGAGCTGATCGAACCTCTTTGCATAGTGCTCGCGCATGCCCTTCCTCACGCCACCCAGGGTCCTGATCGGGAAGGAAACAACCAAGTGCCTGGCATCGATGGAGTCGAGTAGCCTTCCACTAGCCGATCCGTCTATTTTGTCGAGACAAGGGATCGAGTAGAGGATCAGGGCAAGATCGGCACCATCCTCGGGTGGTCTGAGCGTGATATCCCTCGCCTCGGCCATACCGTCGACACCTGATATCCCCATGAACTCGTTTAGGAATTCGACTAGGTCGTAGTAGACGTCGTATGCTTGGTACCTCGCTCCCTCCTCGACGGGCATCCAGGGGATCGCGAGTGGGTTGAAGCCGCAGGCCATGTCGACTATCGAGTGGATCGGTGGTAGGTGGGAGAAGATCTTGGAGTAGAACTCGTCCAAGAAAGGGAGGCGCTCCCTCGTCGAGCTGTGGAGACCCATGATCTCCTGGCACTTGAGCCTGAACGCCTCCTCGCCGATCGTCAGCGCCTCCCTGAGCTCCTTGGTCCACCTGTCGTAGTCGGGTCTCACTGCAAAGTAGGCTCCGCATACCTGGTGGAGCTTGCTCTTCGTCGCCTTAACGGCATCCTGGAGACTCTTCTCCTTGGAGAGCTCCTTGGAGCCTATTGATACTACAAGGTCCTCATGGATGTGCCTATACTTACGGCTCCTCCGGACCGCCTTCAGGAGGGAGCCGAGTTGCTCTTTTTGTTCACTCAGGGTCATCTCGGCTCCTCACCAGGCGTTCTAGCAGGAGGGTCATGAACCTGAGGTTGTGCATCGTTGCAAGGCGGTGGTATAGGTGGTCCCCCATCCCCTGCAGGTGGTGGAGGTAGGCCCGGGAGTACTCGATGCAGGCGGGGCAGTCGCATACTGGCGAGATCGGCCCCCCGTCCCTGACGTGCTCCTCGTCTCCGATGTAAACGTAGTTATAGCCCTCTCCCTTTCGTAAGTCCCCCCTCGAAACCCCCTCGCCAAAGGCGTAGAGCCTTCCCTGCCTCGCGTCCCTTGTGGGTAGGGAGCTGTCGAAGAGGTTGTACCCCATCTCAAGGCAGTGGGCGACATTCCCCGGCTCACCAACGCCGAGGGCTATTATAGGGTACTCGGGCGGTATGAGCCTCCTAGTGTAGTTGAGAATGCCAGCGAGGAGCTTACCACTACTATCCAGGGGGTACCCCCCGAAACCGTAGCCGTCGAAGCCCAGCTCCAGAAGCTCCTCGGCACAGCTCCTCCGCAGGGCTCTGCTGCCACCTCCCTGGACGACGGCGTACAACAGAGGCCTTGAGCCCTCATACCTCCCTATCCTCCTCTCGTACTCCTCCTTACACCTCGCCGCCCAGCGTATCGTTCTATCAACAGACTCCCGCTGGATGCTGAGGGGCTCGTCGACGTGGGTGCAGTCATCCAGGCAGATGGCGATGTCTGCTCCGTAGCTCAGCTGGAGCTGTATGCTCTTCTCCGGCGTCAGGAGGAACCTGCGGGAGTTTTTGGAGGGTCGGAAGCTCATGCCCCTCTCTGTTATCGAGCCAAGCTTTGGATCCCTCCTTATCAGCGAGTAGATCTGGAAGCCGCCCGAGTCGGTGACTATGGGGCGACCCCATCCCGCGAGCCTATGGAGCCCTCCCAACCCCTTGATGACCGTAGACCCCGGGTTACGCATGAGGTGAAATACGTTCATGACCACGGCCTGGACGCCGCAGCCCACCAGATCCTTCGAGTCAACGGAGCGCACCGCCCCGTAAGTCGCGTCTGGCATGAAGACCGGGGGACTGAGTCGGCCATGTGGGACATCGATGGATCGCGCTCTAAGCCTCATTGCTCAGTCGTCCACCCTGTTCTCTCTAGGACTCTGAGGAGGGGATAGCCCAGGAGCACCACGGATATGACCTCGCCGACGCCAATACTGATGACACTGAGCTCATATCGGACCCCGTAGAAACCTGCGATATAGGCACTCACGCCTAGGGCATTGACAACAACGGGGTATATGCAGGCGACTAGGCCGCTGTCGAAGTTGAGCTTCCACGAGAGCACCGCCGCCGCAAGGGTCAGAAGGGGACCAAAGATCATGTCTGGGAGGCCGACTGGGCTGAAAATGTTGGCGACGACGACTCCGAGGGTGAGCCCAGCGACGGCTGGGAGGCCTAGGAGGTAGGGCAGCGGAGTCAGCGCCTCGCTCACCCTCACCTGGATCCAGGAGTACCCGAATGGGCCAAGAATCACCGTCAGCACCGCGTACAGCGAGGCGATCAGGACTGCGAGCGATACCTGACGACTGTCTATCTTCCGGTTCACGGCCTCTTCCAACTCATCCAGAACATCGACTGACTATAAATATCGTGCTGAAGGGGGCTGAAGTCCTCAGCCGGTTTTCTCGTTTAGTTGACTCCGCCTGCCTACTTTCTCCTCATGAACATGTAGCCGGCTGCGCCGATGATGGCCAGCCCGACTACGGCCACCGCAACTGTAGTGGTCATGTTTACGGGCTGGCTCTCCGTCTTCACCTCGAAGGTGACTTCATCGAGGTTCTCTATCTCAGCGAAGTCCCAGACGGCTATCTGAGGCTCCGCGGACAGGGGCTCCGAGGTCTCTGCTGGTATGTTCACCGCCACATAATTTCTCCCACTCGACTCCCCTTCAAGTATCAGCTTGAAGTCCTCGGCTGGTTCCTCCTCTGACAATTCTCCTAGGAAGGCGAGGAGCGACTCGAGGGAGGGTGGTTTCAACCAGAGGTCCTCTAGGGTGAAGTCGACCCTGACCTCCTCGTCATGCAGCGAGTAGCTGAACTCAAGGAGAGTGTCTACCACGCTGAACTCCGTGGGCAGCCAGAAGTCCTCTATCATCTGCATATCGTGAACGTCGAGGTCTTCGCTCTCGAGTATCTGCTCCAGTGACGCGTCCTTGATGGAATTCATCTGGGCGTCCAGGTCACCCCTAATCGTCCCCCCGGTATCGGCTTCGAGCGTAAGTCTCTCCTTCTCGAAGGAGATGTGGAAGTCATAGGACTCGAACTCGCAGAAGGGTATCTCATCGACCTGGAGCTCCTCCTCGGTTAGCTCTACTCCCATGCTCTTAGCTAGGGACTGGATTCCCTGCTGGAAGTCGCCCGTGAGGCTCAACTTAAAGTTGAACATCGCCGAGTCGGAGCCCATCTCGCTGCTCAGCAGCTCCAGCTCACGGAGGGCGATGTGGCCGTCGGACGCTTCCACGATCAGGGCTGCCAGCTGCGTCTCCAGCATAGGCAGCGTCTCAACGATCTCCTCAATGCTCTCCCTAGGATAGACTGCGTAGTATAGCTTGGCTTCCATATTCAGATCAACACTCAAACCGAAAGGAGGCTCCACGACGACGATCCCTAGGTCCCCGATGACTCCGACATATCCAGGGTAGTTGATGGAAATGGTGAGATTCATGCTTGTCTTGTCGCTGTGACCCGTCAACTCCAGGTCCAGGTTAGCGAGTGCGGAGAACCTGGTGGGGTTCAGCTGCACGCTGAAATCGCCATCTACCTCGGTTAGATCCTCGTTCACGGTGGAGAGCTCAAGGTTCATGTCGAATCCTTCGATCGGCGGCGGCATCCCCTCCAGGTGATCGATAAGATCGCTGTAGCTTCCCTTAACCGTCATAATAACACTTTCATCGGGACATACCTTGAATGATAAGTAGTTCTCGTAGCCATAATCCTCGGAATTTAGGCCAATGGCCACTGAGCACAAGGCGATCGCGAAGAAGGCTGCCACGAAAAGTGCCAGACCCAGCGAGAGGCGTATACCCCCTCGCACAGATGTTACTTCTTGAGCCATATCTAATCACTACAGGGAAGAGCCAATAATAAACTTGTGAGTGCCAATAATGACAGACGAACTCGCCGCGCTAAAGCCTGGATACAAGGATTAAACCTGATGGTACTACTATTTCTTTTAGCTAGATTCGATGGTCTTAAGCGTCTCTATTTATCAGAACGAATATCATCTTTGCGAGAATTTCCGGAAAAGTTGATAACCTCCGAGCTGCACCATTGCGTGTGCATCCGAAATGAAGGTACTAGGAATAGTGGGAAGCCCCAAAAAGGCAGGGCAGACGGCGGCTCTCGTCGAGGCGGTATTAGGAGGCACCAAGGAGGCAGGCCACGACGCCGAGATATTCTATCTAAGTGACCTAGACATCGGACCCCTTGGGACCGAGGGCGGGAGGATCACATATCCCGAGGACGACATGGTGATGCTCTACCCTCACATCGAGTCGATGGGAGCCTTAGTCCTAGGTTCACCCGTCTACTACGACCATGTCAGCTCCAGGACTAAGCTGTTCATCGACCGCCTCCACTTCTACAGCAAAACCCACGGCGACGAGTACAGGAAAAGGTTCCCAGAGGGAGTCAGGGCAGTTACGGCAATAACCTACGCCGCCTCCGGTCTTGACAGGTACGACTACATCCTTGAGTGGATTAATGGGAGGCTTAAGTATTATTGGGGCATGGAGGTAGTCGCGAGCCTGAAGGCTGAGGCCACAGGTGGAAAACCCGTAATCAATAGAAACGAACTGATGAATAAGGCGAAGGAGATAGGTAGAATACTCTAAATCAGGTTATACAATCCTTCCTAAAGTATTCATTAATTATCTAATTATTTTTTAGTATCGTAAAATAGTCAGAAATAGGAAACAAAGTTGAAGAAAAGAGACGTATGTAATCGAGTATTATCAGGTTAACCAAGACTGAGGTTGACTGAGATATTGGGGGTGCCCCTAAGCGTATTTCCGACATAGCAGTGGTTTGCCTCTTCCAGCAAGCCCTCTTTCTGATCCTCTGTAAGGTCCCCGCCGACCTTGACGTCTAGGGTGAATTCCTTGGCCCTGGGTGGATTCCTCTCGTAAGCGTTCTTGACAGTAATCTCGATCCCATCGTAATTGATGTTCTCCTTCTTGAGGTAACTCTCTACGTGCATAGCTGTGCACATGCCTAATGCCGCCGCCATCAGAGCCCCTGGGTTCATCCCAACGTATGGGCTGTCTTCGTCTATCCTGCCGGAGATGATCTCGACACCTTTCGACTCGGCCCTGAATTGGTGGCCTTCGATCTGCTTTATCTTCACAGGCATTCGGATTCCAGGGCTTTACTGAAGGACCAAATAAATACCTTACCTCACGACCGGACCGTCCCCATGCTAAACGTTAAGCGCTCACCATGATCCTATATCTCTGATCGAGATGCCCGATGAACTGGATATACTCATCAAGAACGCTTCGATAGTAGACGGCAAGGGAGTCCCCGCATTCAAGGGGGCCGTAGCCATAAAGGGTGAGCGGATAGCCGCCGTCGGAAAGGTGGAGGGCGAGGTTAACGCCGACGCCGCGACAGTCATCGACGCAAAGGGGCTTACGGTTGCCCCTGGCTTCATCGACGTCCACAACCACGGCGACCTGAGCATCCTCTACTACCCGGAGGCAGACGGCTTCGTCCGCCAGGGGATAACCACCTTCGTCGGCGGCCAGTGTGGGGACAGCCCGGGGCCCTTCGGAGAGTGGATCGGCCTCCCATGGGTCCTAGGAGACCTTTACACGGACCTATCGCCAACCATGTTCTCCAGGGAGTGGCTAATAGAGAGGAGCCTCCTCAACCCCCGGCACAAGGAGCTCTACGGGTGGGAGATAGACTGGGACACTATGGGGGAGTTCTTTAGGAGGGTGGAGGTGAAAGGCCTCAGCCCCAACTACGCTCCGATGGTCGGTCATGGCGACATCCGCTCCCTCGTCATGGGGCCAGACTACAAGCGGGAGGCCACCAAGAGGGAGGTACGGGAGATGAGGAAGCACGTCGAGCAGGCGATGGAGGACGGCTGCATAGGAATCAGCGTTGGCCGCGACTACGACCCAGGTATATGGGCCGACTTCGACGAGCTCCTCGCCTGCGCCAAGGTCGTCGCCAAGTACGGTGGCATCTACGCCAGCCACAGCCTCCGAACGGGCCACAGGAAGGCCCGGAGACCCGGGGAGTTCCCCCCCGTCAAGACCAGGGGGGTGTTAGAGGCCATCGACGTCGGCAGGAAGGCGAAGATGCCCGTCCAGATCAGCCACCTTGGAGCCCTCTACGACGTCAGGCCTGGAGGCAGCGAGATGATGACAGAGGCCGCCGTGAGGTCGACGTTGAAGATAGTGGACGACGCCCGTGACGAGGGCATCGATATAAACTTCGACACGATACCCAACCACCTCACAGGGGGGATAACCACGTCCCCGTACCTTGTTGGCAGCCTCAGCCCGTGGCTCAAGATCGCCGGAAGCCCTGAGCAGCTCGCCGAGGCCCTCAGGATGCCCGACTTCAGGAAGGAGATCAAGGAGGCCATCTGGGCCGGAAAACACTACGGCCTCAACCCCAACATCAACGAGAACTGGGCGAAGGGGAGGACGATAGTCGCCTGTGAGGACGAGAGGTTCATGGACAAGACCGTGGCAGACATCGCGGAGGAACTGGGAATCGACGAGCTCAACGCCCTGATGGAGGTGCTGATGGCCGACCCCATGGCAAAGGCCGTCAGGAAAGGGAACGACGACTGGGTCAAGCTCCTGTTCTACAGGCATCCCGAGGGCATGATAGGCATCGACACCTTCGCAGTCGACGAGACCCGGGAGAACAGGCACCCGCCGTGGAGCCTGCCCAACGAGAACAGCTTCGGAGGCTTCCCCCGGTACATCCGTAGGGCCTACAGGGAGACGGGCACCCTCAGCCTGGAGGAGGCTGTGAGGAAGGTGACGAGCCTGCCGGCACGTAAGTTCAAGCTCGTGGATAGGGGTATATTAGAGTCGGGGGCCTACGCCGACATCGTCATCTTCGACCCCGAGACCGTCACAGACAAGGGGGACCAGCTCGACCCACGCCAGTACCCCGAGGGCATCGAGCACGTCGTCGTCAACGGAGTTCAGGTCGTCAAGAACTCGAAGCACACGGGAGCCATGCCTGGCAAGATACTCTACAGGCAATGACAGCTGACATCCTTTTTCCCTGTGATAGGTTCGAAAAGGGTTAAGCGTCCGTAGGTGCCATTAGGTTCGATCCCAATGTCGGATGAATTCGATATCCTGATCAAGAACGCTACGATCGTTGACGGGACCGGCGCCCCCTCCTACAAGGGCGCCATCGCCGTGAGGGACGAGAGGATAGTCGCGGTGGGAAGGCTAGAGGGCGACCTGAAAAAGGGCGCCGAGACGATAATAGACGCAGAGGGGCGCGTGGTGTCTCCCGGCTTCATCGACGTCCACAACCACGGGGACCTTAGCATCCTCTACTACCCGGAGGCGGAGGGCTTCCTCCGCCAGGGCATTACGACCTTCGTCGGCGGTAACTGCGGGAGCAGCCCGGCTCCCAATGGCGACCTGTTGACCGTCGACTTCTTCCTCCACGACCTCCTTTGGGAGCTCAATCCGGACATGTACTACCCAGAGAGCATCCTACCGAGGGACATGGTGAACGAGAAGCACAGGGAGATGTACGGTTGGGAGATAGACTGGCACACCATGGGGGACTTCTTCAAGAGGGTGGAGACAGGGGGAATCAGCCCCAACTACGTCCCCATCGTCGGTCACCACCAGATAAGGAACGTCGTCATGGGTAAGGACTTCAAGCGGAGGGCGACGAAGAGGGAGGTCAGGGAGATGCGGAAGCAGGTCGAGCAGGCAATGGTCGATGGCTGTAAGGGCCTCAGCGTCGGAAGAGACTACGAGTCCAGCTACTATGCAGACCTTGATGAGATCGTATCCCTGGCAAAGGTGGCGGCGAAGTACGGCGGCGTCTACACAAGCCACAGCCTGCGTACGGGGCTGAGGAAGGCGAGGAGACCGGGGGAGTTCCCTCCCTCGAAGGTCCACGGACTCTTGGAGGCAGTTGACGTAGGAAGGAAGGCAAAGATACCGGTGCAGGTCAGCCACTTGGGCTCCCTATACGACGTGGTGCCCGGTGGCAGCGAAATAATGTCGGAGGCGTCGGCGAAGGCCACGCTGAAGATTCTGGACGACGCTGTGGAGGAGGGGTTAGAGGTCCACTTCGACACGATCCCCAACAACAGGGGCTTCGGCACCTCCACCTCTCTTTGGCTCGCTTCAACTCTCCTCCCATGGCTGAGGGTGACTGGGAGTAGGGAGCGCCTCGCCCAGGCCCTGAGGATGAGGGAGTTCAGGGAGGAGATAAAGGAGAAGATCTGGTCGGGCAAATACTACGGCCTCAACCCCAACATCAACCAGAACTGGGCACAGATGCGCCGCGTCCTCGAGTCGAAGGAGGAGAGGTACGTCAATAAGACTGTGGCCCAGATAGCCGAGGAGATGTGCGTCGAGCCCCTCGATGCCCTCTTCGAGATCATCGCGGCGGATCCCGACGCGAAGACAGGGAGCAGGGGTAGGGACAGCCCGACGAAGGGGATGTTCTACAGGCACCCCGGGTGCACGGTGGGGATCGACACATTCGCACTGGACACCTCGTACAAGACCAAGCACCCTCCATGGAGCCTTCCCAGCGAGAACAGCTTCGGCGGCCTCCCAAACTTCTTCAGGACCACGGTCGTCGAATCGGACACCCTCACCCTCGAGGAGGCCGTCAGGAAGGTGAGCGGACTGCCAGCCGAGAAGTTCAGGCTCGAGGACAGGGGGGTGCTAAGGACCGGGGCCTACGCCGACATCGTCGTCATGGACTTGGAGAACGTGCGCAACAGGGCGGAGCCGCTCAACCCCTGCGTCTACCCAGAGGGGATCGAGCACGTCATCGTGAACGGTGAGTTGGTGGTAAAAGGCTCGAAGCACACGAAGGCACGTCCCGGGAAAATCCTCTACAGGGAGTAGCCCTTACACGTATCCCTCCCTTTACCCACTCTTTCAAGCACCTGCATGTTTTTTAACGTTCTAGCTGACCCTATCACTGGTGTAATCATATGGCTGATGTGACTTCCCCCGAGGAGTTCTTCGGCTTCCAGCTTGGAAGCGACAGGAAGATCGCCCGGTGGGACAAGATCGTCGATTACTTCAACAAGCTTCAGGAGCAGAGCGACAAGATCAAGGTCATAGACATGGGCCCCTCCACGGAGGGCAACCCGTTCCTCCTGTGCATCATATCCTCGGCCAAGAACCTAGCCAACCTCGAGAAGATAAGGGAGGTCAACAACAAGCTCGCGGACCCCGCAGGGCTCTCCGAGGAGGACGCGGAGAAGCTCATCAGAAGGGGAAAGGCGGTCATCTGCCAGTCGATGAGCCTCCACGCCACCGAGATCGGCGGCACCCAGATGGCCCCCGAGCTAGCCTACGACCTTCTGACCAAGGATGACCAAGAGACGAAGCGGATCCTTGACAACGTCGTCTTCCTCATGGTGCCCTGCTTCAACCCAGACGGCCAGATCATGGTAACCGACTGGTACAACAGGTGGCTCGGCACCGAGTACGAGGGGGTGAGCCTCCCGTGGCTCTACCATAAGTACGTCGGCCACGACAACAACAGGGACGCGTTCCAGACCAACATGGTGGAGTCCAAGTACATGGCGAAGATCATGTTCCAGGACTGGACGCCCCAGCACTACGTCGACCACCACCACATGGGCAGCTACGGCGCTCGGCTCTACGTGCCGCCCTACGCAGAGCCCATCCACCCCCACGCCGACCCCATCATCTGGAGGGAGCACAGCTGGTACGGCGCCCACATGGCCTACAGGCTCGAGGAGGGTGGGAAGACTGGCATCATCAACGGCGCCCAGTTCCTTGCCTGGGGCCACCTAGGATTCCACTGGATCACCATCTACCACAACATCGCGGGCACCCTCACAGAGTCTGCGAGCGCGAAGCTGGCGACCCCCCTCTACATCCACCCGAGCCAGCTCACGGGGGACAGTAGGGGCACCCTGCCCACCTACGACCCCCAGACCAACTTCCCTCATCCCTGGCCGGGAGGCTGGTGGAGGCTGAGGGACATCGTCGAGCAGCAGAAGATCTCCGCCTGGGCGTCCCTCGACATCGCGGCCAGGCACACGGAGACGGTGCTCAGGAACGCCTACCTCAAGGGAAGGAGGCAGACCAAGAGGGGCGACGAGGAGAGCCCGGCTGCCTTCGTCATCCCATGCGAGCAGCACGACCCTCTGACCGCTCTCAAGATGGTGGAGAAGCTGCTGGTGCAGGGGATCAAGGTCCACGTGGCCAAGGAGGACTTCATCGTCGACGACACCCTATACACTGAGGGCTCCTACGTCGTGGACTGCGCCCAGCCCAAGAGCGGCCTAGTCAAGACCCTCCTGGGGGGGACCCTGTACCCGGACACGGCTTGGACCAGGGCGAGGGATGGATCCCCCCTGCGACCCCAGGACTCGGCTACGGACACGATGTTCGAGTTCATGGGGGTCAGGGTAGACCCCGTCGAGGGCTGCCCGAGGGATTGTCTAGAGAAGGTGGAGTCTGTAGAGTGGCCCGAGGGGCGCATTTTGGCTACTTCCGACCACGGCTACGCACTGGACTGCAGCGTGAACGACAGCTTCAAAGCCATCAACAGGCTCCTAGCCAAGGGGGCGAAGGTCTCCAGGTCGACGAGTGCCCTTGAATGCGGCGACTACCTCCTCCCACCGGGCTCCTTCGTTATCACCGGCGCCAAAATAGCCCAGCTTGAGAAGCTAGCTGAGGAACTCCACCTCGACTTCTATCCCCTGGACGAAGGGTCCGTCGAGGCAACCACCGTGAAAGCCCCGAGGATCGGTATGTACCAACGCTACTGGGGTGGGAACATGGACGAGGGGTGGACCCGCTTCCTTCTCGAGCAATTCGAGTTCCCCTACTCGACCCTTATGGACGAGGAGATCCAGAAGGGAGGCCTGAAGTCCAAGTACAACGCCATCATCCTGCCCAGCGATCCGGAGGCCATTATCATCGGCAAGGAGAAGGAGATCGAGGAGTACTACAGCAAGAGGTATGGGGGCATGATGACGATGCCCAACTACCCCCCGGAGTACAGGAGCGGAATAAAGGACGAGGGCGTCGAGGAGCTGAAGAAGTTCGTCGAGGCCGGGGGCACCCTCATATGCTTCGACAACGCCTGCGAGCTCGCTATCAAGCACCTAAAGCTGAACCTGAGGAACGCGCTGGAAGGACTGCCCTCGAAGGAGTTCTTCTGCCCCGGCTCCACCCTCCACGCCTTCGTCGACCCAAACAATCCCGCAGCCTACGGGATGCCCGTGGACAGCCTCCTCTTCTTCTGGAACAGCCGAGCCTTCGACATAGTGCCCTCAGGGGACAACGACAAGTACGAGGTCGTGGCTGCCTACCCCGACTCCTACATTCTGGAAAGCGGATGGCTCATAGGCGAGGAGAAGCTGAGACGCAAGGTCGCCATGGTCGTTGCGCGCCATGGGGAGGGCAAGGTCGTCCTGATAGGGTTCAGACCCCAGCACAGGGCCCAGACCCACGGAACATACAAGCTCGTCTTCAACAGCCTATACGGCTGAAACCCTAATCCCTATTTTTAAAGTAGTCGAAAACCTCCTTGGACGCCTTCGCGATCACTTCCTCGGCCTCGTAGACGTCCGCCGCGCCCTTCGTGAAGCACGAGATCACGTACATCTCCCCAGTCCCCTTGATTGCGATCACGCCGGCGTCGTTCCTGATGCCGGGCAGGCTGCCCGTCTTGTGAGCGAACTCGATCTCCCTCCTGGGGAGATACTTGGCGATCCTGTAGCCACCCGTCTGGCACCTGCGCATCGTGGCGAGGATAGCGTCGCAGCTATCCCTGCCGGCTGCCTTCCCGACCACGATCATCTCGATGAGGCGAGCTATCTCGTTTGGTGTCGTCACGTCGTTACGCTCCACGCCCAGGGACCATGAGGCCCCTTTATGGGGCTGGCCAGCCTTCTCCCTGTAATTCTTCATGGTCTTCTCCTCCTCGGTGAGCTCGCTCTGACCTATCAGGTCGAAGAGGATGTCCCGGCAGTCGGCGACCAAAGTTGTCCTCTTGAGGCCCAGGCTTCGGAGGGTGGAGTTAACGTTGTCCATTCCCACCTTCTCCACGAGGAGGTCCGTGGCAGTGTTATCGCTTAGTATCATCATGAGCTCCACGAGGTCCCTGACGGAGAGCCTCAGTCCCTCGCTCAGCTCCCTCAGTATGCCAGAGCCTGGGACCTTGTCCGACTCCATGAGCACGATCTTCTCGTCGAGGCTCCTCTTCCCCGCCTCGACCTGCCTGTAGAGCTCGACGATGACAGGAACCTTGAAGACGCTGGCCGTAGGAAAGGGCTCGTCGCCGTTGAGGGAGGCCGACTCGCCCGAGCCCAGGTGCTTAACCGAGATGCCCAGCTTCCCGTCGAAGCCCTCGCCAGCCCTACCGACTATCTCCTTCAATGTCATGATCTTCAAGTGTAAGGTTGTGATCTAATCTATAACGGTATCAGTCACACACGTGGCAATGGAAAAAACTCGAGAGTGGCACTTTCACCCGGGTCCCTAGATCACACACCTAGGTCGACTTTATCAGTAGATTCCGTTAGCCAACCTCGGAAATGACCCCTTACCCCGAGATAAGGCCCAGAATCCACGTGATCGAGCTTGCTCCCTTCGGGTTCCGATACTATCGGGGTGCCTACGAGTCCTTCGATGAGGTTCCACCCAAGTACACATGGAGGAAGGTGGATTACAGGGTTGACGACACCATGGTCTACGTGGACATGGAGAACTCGGACCCGTCGGTAGCTACGTCGTTGACATCCTGGTGAGGGCTCCCCATCTTATGTAATTATATATCGATCGCTCAAGATACTATTCCCGGTGTTGATACGAGAAGCTCGAGGAGATATGTATGTTTATAAGCGTTGCTAGAAGGGTGAGGGATCTCTGGATATACTTCAAGGCGGGGCACAGCGGGTACCTCGTTTACACGATGAGCCTGCTCAACTTCGTGGTCCTCCAGCACAGGCTCCTCATCTCCTACATCCCCATCCTTTCGCAGTACCTCAGCCGGCTGAGCACGTTCTTCTTTCTGTTCGTCTTCACCTACATCCCACTTGCTATAATAATAGGGCGATTCGAGTACCAGAAGGGCGAGATGAAGAGGAGGCCCATGCTCAACCCCTACACCCAGGACTCCCTCATCGGGAACATAAAGCTGAACGAAGGTCTACTGAAGTTCATCGACGGCGACGAAGAGGGAGCTAAAAAAGAGATCGAGGAAGGACTTGCAGTGCTCCAGAAATGGAGGTTAGAGAGGTAACCAAGTGGTGCTCGGATACCCCCGCATTGGTATGACATCTCCGAGACTATTCCTTTTTTAATAAAACCTACTAAGATATCTCAGGTGCATCGTATGGGCTGGAAAGAGCCTGTCTATGTGGCAAAGGTAGAGTCCATCAAGAAAAAATGCAGCGCCGGTCATGATGTAGGCGACGAGTTCGAGATAAACACCCATGAGACGGGAGGGATCTGCGGCTACTGTTACCACGACCTGTTCCCGACTTTGATGACTATCTGTATGGACGGAAAGATACCGTGGCAGGACTCCGAGGAGTTCACCTATGAGTGCCCCGACAGGTACAACCTGGTTACCTTCAAGGTGAAGAAGAAGGAATGACCCCTTCTTTTTATTCGAGAGGCCAATGGCATATCGATCTCCGTTTCTGGGTCTTGATACTTTAAACCAGTTATACATTATGCCATATTGATGGCTAAGGATCAGCGTAAGGATATTTGCCTGATGGATAGATCCGGTTGCCTATTTTGTCGCTTGATGGCAGGCTACTATGCAGGGCGGACCCGGAGAGTCTTCTAGTCTTCGCGATGATTGCCTTTCCCTTTATGGTCTCAGCCGCACGAAGAAGCCAATGAGTATGAGGGCCAAGAAAGTTTCCTTCAAGCCCATCTTCACCTCCTCTGATCCTTTCAAAAAAAGGCCCCCTAAAAAGGGACTAAGTACAATTTATCCTATTGAGTTAGTTTATAGAAAATTTTTCCCTGTAAAAAAGGGAGTGGAAAATTATTTGGTCTTACTAAGGTTCTCCTCGATCTTCGCCCAGTTCACGATGTTCCAGATGTTGTCAACGTACTCGGCACGCCTGTTTTGGTACTTGAGGTAGTAGGCGTGCTCCCAGACATCTATGACGAAGAGGGGGACAACGCCCCAGATGGTGAGCTTCTGATGGTTCTCTGCTTGGAATACGAGTAGCCTCTCACCCATGGGGTCCCATGCGAGGACGGCCCAGCCCGAGCCCTCGACCGCCTTGGCCGCGGCGGACATCTCAGCCTTGAAGGCGTCCACCGAGCCGAAGTCCTGCTTCATCTGGTCGAATAGGGGGCCCGAAGTGGGTTCCTTGCTCTTCGAGGCGGAGCAGAGACTTTCCCAATAGATGTTGTGAAGTTTGGCACCGGAGCCGTGGAAGGCCAAGTCCCTCTTCATAGCCTTGATGGCCGAGAAGTCGCCCTTCTCCCGGGCCTCGGCCAGCTTCTTCAGGGTCGAGTTAAGGCCGTTTACGTAGCCATTGTGGTGCTTGTCGTGGTGGAGGGTCACTGTCTGCCTATCTATATGGGGTTCGAGGGCGTCATATTCATAGGGAAGATCGGGAAGTATGTAATCCTTCATTCTGTTTCCTCCAAAAGTTCGATACGAGAGAGCCTATGGGATAAGATAAACGTTATCAAATATTCAACGAGTATTCAAGCTGGTGGTATGCGTCCTCCGTAAATTAGTTGGGCACATTTTCCGAAGTCTTCAACCCCATCAAGTATCAGTTCAGTGTATTTAGAAATGTCAGGATGAGGGCATCCAGGGAACGACCCTAATCGTCGGGTCGTGGAGGCCGTTCAGGATGGCGGCGTTCAGTAGTAGTGGGGTTATCGACTCGACCCACTTCGAGTTCTCAAGGGGGCCCACCTTGAGGGGCCTCAGGTTGGGGATGTCCCTTACTAGGCTGGAGACCTTCGCTAGGGCGAGTTCGTCGTCACCGGCTATGAGAACGTCGACGTTCAGCACGGCGTCTATGTTGTTGAGGTAGGCCGCTGGGACGGTCTGGAAGGCCGAGACTACGGGGGCGGGTGTCACGGCTTCCTGGATGGCCTCGGCGGCTGAGCTCTCCGAGATCTCGCCTTCCTTCTCTAATGGCGTCCAGTAGAAAAGCTTCTTCTTGCGAGTCATGGGGACGACTGTGGAGACAAGTATCTGATCCTGTCGGATCTCGCCTGAGAGGCTTTTGAGGACGGAAATTGCTACCTCCGGGGGCAGGGTGACGATCACCAACTCGGAGCCTCGGATCGCGTCTGAGTTGAGTGCTCCATCGATGCTCCCCCCCATCTGGGACTGGTAGAAGCCCCTCGCAAGGTTCTCTGTTTCCCTCGCAATCCTTTCGGCCTTCTCAATGGTCCTGGAACCCATGACCATCTCGTGCTTCAGGGACAGGCGGATGGTGAGGCCCCTGCCCATGTTACCTGTGCCCCCTAAGAGCCCGATCCTCATTCCGTAAAACCCGTGTATATATTCCGGGAGGCCGAAGATGAACCTTCCTTCTAGTTAGTTCTTCAGATGCTGGTGGAACGTGGTTAAAATTCCTTTGGTTTGCTGGATGTAACTGTTACTTTATAAGGCTTCAACCACCGATCAACAGAGAATGCCGAACGTTGCCCTCATAAATACCGTGATGTACGCGAGCACCCTGATACTGCTGAGCATAGGCTTCACATTCATCCACACCATAGAGAAGTTCCCCAACCTTGCCCATGTCTCCTACGCCAGCTTCGGGGCCCTCTTCGTCTTCTCCCTCGTTCGCATCCTGGGGTTGAACCCCTACGTCGCCATCCCTCTAGCGTCGCTGATGAGCGGCGTAGTCGGGGTATTCATCTACCTTCTGATCGTCCGACCGATGAAGGAGGCGGGGACTAGCGCCATCCACATCACCTTCGCGATGTTCGCCCTCTCATACATCATAGAGACCATCCTGCTCATCTACTCCTTCTGGATCATGCTGAACTACCCCTTCTACACGTACGGGTTCCTCCTAAGGCGCTATGACACACGGATATTCGACCTGCCGGGCATTACCGTTGTGGCCCCGATACTGTGCGTAATACTCGTCACCGTTATCCACCTTTTTCTGACGAGAAACAGATACGGTATCGCCATAAGAGCCGTGTCCGAGGACCCGAAGCTGGCTTCAAGCCTGGGGGTCAACATCTTCCGCGTCCACGTCCTCTCCTGGTTTGTGACGGGGGCCCTTGCTGGTCTCGCTGGCGCCGCTTTGTCTCTATGGCAGGCTACTAGCATAGAGCGCGCCGATGCACTTATGGCGAACGTCCTAGCCGCCAGCATCCTCGGGGGCCTAAACAACTTCTACGGGGCCATAATTGGGGGGATAGTCATAGCCTTAACGCAGAGGCTCCTTCCCGGGTTTTTCATCAGAATCTTCGGCATTTGGATCGCGTGGTATACCCCCCTAATACCCATAGTCCTCATCGTCACTGTACAACTCCTCATGCCTGAGGGAGTGGCAGGCTTCCTGACGGGTAATCCCAGCCCATTGGAAAGGGTGAGGAGGCTGCTCAGTCGAGCTTCAGGTACTGGTGACTAGGGTTGTTCCAAGCCTCTTAAATTGAGGCTCGCGGCTAGTCTAAGGGATCGCCCGATGCCCGTCGCCAGGTGCCCCGTCTGCGAGCGCCTCCACACAGTAGAGGAGTACGAGGAGGACAGGTTCTGTCGCACCTGTGGGGCCCTCCTCAGGATAGAGCGCGGCGAGCCTGCGGAGAGAGGGTACATGGCCCTCTTCCCATATGAGCCATATGACGCCCAGGTTGAGTTTATGGGAGACGTTGACAGGGTCGTAGGCGGCGGTGGGGTCCTGATAGCTGAGGCGTGTAACGGCTTCGGGAAGACAGCCTCGGCGCTGGCAGCTCTTCTCTCGAAGGGGCGCCCTATCATATACGCAACGAGGACCCACGAGCAGGTTAGGCAGGTCTTGGAGGAGGTCTCCGCGATAAACGAGTGGTCGGGGGAGGACTTCTCAGCCGTGAACCTGGCGAGCCGCCGGCACCTCTGCCTGAACCCCGAATGCCGGGACCTGCCCCTTAGGGACTCCCAAGAGATGTGCAGGATACTGAGGGAGGACGGGGAGTGCCAGTGGACATCCGAGATATCCGACCTCCCGAGGGGGATGCCCAACGTCCTCACGCAGAGGATACTCACGTCCTTAGGCCGTCGCAGGAGCATCTGCCCCTACTACCTAGCCAGGAAGGCCTCGAAGAGCTGCAGGGTCGTTGTCGTCCCCTACCCCTACGTCTTCAACGGCTACGTCAGGGCGGCCGTCGGCCTCGAGCTGGCCGGGCACACCCTCGTCCTCGACGAGGGCCATAACCTTGACAAGGTGGGGCAGGAGACGATGAGCGACACCCTATCCGAGGTCGTCCTCGACATCGCCTCGGAGGAGCTGAAGGCCATCAGGCGGTCGACGAGGCACATGCAGCGCCTCGCCCGCCACCTCAGGGAGCAGACAACCGACAAGCCCGTACTAAAGCCGGCAGACGCCCTAGAGAGGCTCCTTGAGCTAGCCCTAGGCTCCGACCTCCACGACATCGTCGACCACTACGCAGACGCCATCGAGCAGGTGCGGGCCCACAAGCTCAAGCTGGGCGACCCCCCCGCAAGCTACCTGAACGGCGTCCTCTCGTTCCTGGAGCTGGTTGCCGGAAGCAGCAAGGAGAAGTACGTCGCCCTATACCACAGGGGCGGACGAGGCGTGAACACCCTAGAGTACCGCTGCCTGGACCCAAGCCTCGCAGTGAGGCCCGTGGCCGAGGAGGCCGAGGGGGCACTCATAATGTCTGGCACCCTCTCCCCCCTGGAGCTCTTCGCCGAGGTGGTGGGCCTCGGAGACGCCGAGACGAAGGCGTACCCCCCTATTCAGGACCCCGGTAACATCCGGACGGTCGTGGACCCCGGGGTGACGACGACGTACAGGGAGAGGAGCAGAGAGATGATCCTCAAGATCGGCAGGAGCATAGTATCGGAGATGGACTCGGTCCCACACGGAGCCCTCATCTTCTTCCCCCAGACCGGATTCATGCACACGTGCCTCGACGCCTGGGGAACCAGCGGCATAATCGAGACCCGGAGGGGCAGGCTGCTCCTCGGCGGTAAGCACCTCTACATAGAGGGCAGGACGGCGACCGCAAACAGGGACGTCGTGGCCAGGTACAAGACGTCAGCAGTGACGCCCCAGGGTGCAGTCCTCTGCTGTGTCTTCAGGGGGAGGAACTCGGAGGGGTCGAACTTCCCCAACGAGCAGGCACGTGGCATATTCCTCGTCGGTGTCCCCTACGCCAACTACGGCGACCCCCTCGTCCGAGCCCAGATCGGCTACTACAACAGGAGGGAGGACGGCCTAGGCCGAAGGTGGTACACGATGGACGCATTCCGTGCCGCGAACCAGGCCATTGGGAGGGGCATCAGGGGCATCGAGGACTGGTGCCACTACTGGCTGCTGGACAGACGGTACGCCGAGGGCGTCAACCTGATATCGAAGTGGGCCCTTGGCCGTGGACCGGAGATCAAGGGGGAAGACGGCGTCTATCCATAGCAGCCCCCTACCTAATGTTAAATTGCCAGCCTAGATAGTTAGATTCAGGAGATCCAAATGGATGAATCTGAAATCGGTGAGGCTCTCTCCCTCGTCGACTCTGAGAGGATCGTGGAGCTCTCCAAGGAGCTCATCAGGATTCCGAGCGTCACGGGTGAGGAGAGGGAGGTCGTTCAACGCGCCCGGACACTGCTGGAATCCTCCGGGGTTCACGTGGACCTCCGCGGCCCCGACGAGAGGCCAGTGATAAACGCCGTCATCAACCCCGACGCCGAGAGGCTCCTCGCCTTCAACGGACACTTGGACACGGTCCCTGTGGCCCGTCTCGACGCTTGGACCTTTGATCCCTTCGACCCTGTAGTCGAGGAGGGGAGGCTCTACGGCCGGGGGTCCTCAGACATGAAGGCGTCATGCGCCGTCATCATCCACGTCATGGAGCTCCTGTCGGAGATGGGGCTCCCCATCGCCGTCGGCGCCCAGCTTGTACCTGACGAGGAGAAGGGCGGAGGACACGGCACCAGGCTCCTCATCAGGGAGATGGACGCCGGCCGCCTGAGGAGGCCTGACTACGTCGTCATCGGGGAGAAGAGCAACCTCAAGGTCCGCATCGCTGAGAGGGGGAGCTTCGGCTTCCAGGTCAGGTTCCTCGGGAGGGCGAGTCACACCTCGGCCGCCCGGACGGAGGGGGTGAACGCCATCGCCAAGGCGTCGAAAGGTGTACTGGCACTGGAGAAGCACATCGACAGGTTCCACGAGTGGATAGGCTACCCCGTGCTGAGCGTCAACAGCGTCAAGGGTGGCGTTGTCTCAAACCAGGTCCCTGCCGAGTGCGTCATAGGCGTAGACAGGCGCCTCGTCATCGGGGAGACCGCCGAGACAGTAGTCAAAGAGGTCACGGAGGCCTTGGACGAGGCTGGTGAGGGGGACCCTGACTGGGGCTGGGAGCTCATCGCCCCTAGGAACGAGGACGGCAGCTACAGGTACGGGCCGCCCAACTACACCGCCCCCGACACGGAGCTTGGGAAGGCATTCTACAGGGCAGTGCCGAGAGCCCTAGGGGTCGACCCCGAGCTCTACGTCGAGTGGGCGGGGTGCACGGATGGCAGGTTCTACAGGTATGCAGGTATCCAGACGATAGGATTCGGGCCCAAGGGGGAGCACGCCCACGGTCCCGACGAGTTCGTCTACATCGACTCACTCGTCTCCCAAGCTAAGGTCTACTTAGCATTGGCCCTTGAGCTTGCCCATAAATGATCCCAAACCAGTAAACTAAAAATCCCGATTATACTCTCATTCTTTTTTTATCTTGATTATTCTATGCCTGTGTATTGAGTGGGGGAAACCTATGTCATCTGAGCTTTGTCAGGGAGGTTCTCCCTTTCCCATATTCACAGATACTAGAAGCATACTCCTGGTCTCCTCCAGCGCCAGCCTTCCGGCAACGTAGTACTTCACGTCCGACTCGACCTTCACCGTCCCCACCTCTTGGGAGATCCATACATCTTGGGTGACAACCGATGTTATGTTACCCTCGGCTCGTGAGAGCTCGTCTGTCTCTGTTATGTGGACCTTGGCGCAGAAGTATGTGCCGTCCGTCTCGATGTCGATCTCCTCGAACCCAAGGACCCGACCTCGACCGTCGACCTGACCCCTAGACTCCTCCCCATCTGCCGTCAGCGTATAGCCGGCTGTGTAGGCCCAGGCCTTGTCCTTCTCCAGCGGGAAGGGGAAGTCGGGCATCGGTTCATCGTAGACCAGTTCCATCCCCTCCCTCTCCCATCTTATGAGGGCGTCGTTCTCATCGTAGTGGTAGACTGTCACCTTATCCTCCCGGTCCACGGAGGCCTCGCGCTCCCCGGTCCTCACCCACCAGACGTCCCCCTCCACCCCGTTCACCCACTCCCTGTAGAGCTTGACCGTCCCCACTGGTAGGTCGGGCTTGGAGATATTGTACTCGGGCTCCTCACCGTCCTCGACGATGGGCACCTCGATTTCGGTGATGAGGGATACGATGTTCATGATGAGCAGGTGGTTATCCTCAACATGGGCATATGGCTCGGTGAGGAAGGTGAGGTCCCCGAACGCCGCAATCGTCTTGTTCACCTTGGTTATCAGGGAGATGGGGGCGTAGCTACCTCGCCGCTCGGCCACGGAGGCGTAGCTGTTATAGGGAGTCCATGCCGCGTCGCTGTCCGTGGAGTGGAGGTACGTCGTCGTGAATAGGACGATGCTCTCAAGGCCTTCGGTCAGGGGCTTGTCCGCGAAGCTGCGGACGTAGATGTTCCTGTAGAGGCCGTAGTGGTCATCCATGTTGTAGAGGTAGCCCTTACCGAAGGTTAGGCCGTACCTGTTGGCGAGGGAGTTGATGGGTCCGAGGAGCGCCGTAACATCGATGTACTCGGATGAGGGGTCGAAGAACATCATGAGTATCCTCCTCTTTCCTAGGAACTCCTCTATCGCCTTGAACTCATCCTCTGTGTAGGGCTCAGTGGGAGCCGCGACGACGAGGCACGACGCCGACTCCAAACTATCCTCAACATCATCCCATGTCTCAGCGTAGCCCGTGTAGACTCCTCTCATTGACAGCTCCGCAGAGAGCAGGTGGAAGACCCATGGTGAGACCTTGTTGCCGTGGGAAAGGTCGACGACCATCTGTCCCCTCCCGTAGGCCACTGGAGTGGACGAGCTCCCCGAGGTAGTGAAGGTGCTCTCCTGAGCCATACTGTAAGCCTCGGTTGGAAGGTATAGATAGTAGATGGCTGGGGGTGGATTTATTTCGTTGAGGGTTGCGACCGTCATCTCCCTCCAAGGCAACCCTGTCCGGTTGAGGGTGGATGTCGATATTCCTTCGGAGTCTACCCCGGACAAGACGTCCACCACCCTGTAGTACTCTAGGCCAGCCTCTGAGGCGGCGCAGCTGGCGGCACTCTGGAGGGAGCCGACCTCGTCAACTAGACCCGCGTTTATGGCTTCGCTGCCCATGTAGATCATCCCCTTCCTCAGTTCTTTGGCTGAAAGCCTCAGCCTGGTTCCTCGCCCAGCCTCAACCGCTCCTGCGAAGCTTTCCAGGGCGTGGCTAAGGTTGAAAGGGAACAGTAGCTTTGAGAAGCCCGACGCCTTGTAAGGGCCCGACTCCAGATTCATCTCGGAGGGGAGGAGGTTCTCGGGCGCCACACCTATGACCCCAACGTTCCCCACCATCGATGTGGGATGGGTGAAGATCCTATCGGCGGCAACCGCTATGTAGTAGCCTCCCGATAAGGCCGTCACGACGGAGGCGACAACGGGTTTCCTCTGCTTGAGCTCCAAGATGTCGAGGTAGACCTGCTCCACTAGGTGGGCGAACCCGCCCGGGGAGTCTATCCTGAGCACGACGGCCTTTATGCTCGTGTTCCCCATGGCGTTGTTTATGGCCGCTGTGATCCTCCCAGTGCCCTCTGATGTTGTTATCGTGCCACTGACGTGGATTACCCCGATGAGGTTGCCACCTCTGGCGCTAGGCCTCGTTACATATAGATAGCCCAGGCCCGAAAAGAGTAGCGTGCAGACGATTACTAAAACGACAGTTAACCTGCTACCGAATCTCATAGTGCCCCTCCTCAACCTCATTTCCCATCCTCTAGACGTATAACTACCTAAAGAGCCGTTGGGCAAAGTTAAAAAACATCTGTTATATCGGTAACTGTTGGATCTAAGTATTACTCTAATCCAACTTTTCCTTAGGCAGCTTTACTATAAAGGCTATGTCCTCCCCCTCCTTCGACTCGAATGAGATGTCTCCGTCGTGACCGACGACTAAGCTCCAGCATGTGGCCAGGCTAAGGCCGTCGCCGTCCCTTGCTGCAGAGCCAAAGGGTCTGAAAATCGCATCCACGACCTCCTCGGGAATCGCCTCTCCTGTATCGGTGACCCTGACGACGACGTCCTTTTTAGCTTCCTCTGTCTCTACCGTGAGGTTCCCACCATCGGGCATGGCGTCTACCGCGGTACGGAGGAGGATATGGAGTACCTTCTTTATTTTCCTGAGGTCGATGTGGGCGTCGCTTACTTTCGGATCCAGTGAGACATTAACCCTGACGTTTGATGGGGCCTCGTACTCTGTAAGGGCTTGCTCCACGACCGAGTTGATGTTCTCGTCCAACCTGAGCACCTCGATCCCCTTGTAGTACTCCTGGAAACCGTCGAGGATGGTCGTGATCCTTGTGATGGCTTCGTTTATCTCGGGGAACACTGAGGTTTCGTTGGGGTTCATCTCTATGAGGTAGACAAAGTTCTTGACTATCTGCAGGGCACCCCTGAGTTCATGGGAGAACTCGGACGATATCCTCCCCACCTCCTTGAGAAGCTCCTTTTCGAAAAAACGGGTCCTTGCTTCTGTATACACTTTCTATGTTTCCCTTCTAACATCGTAAACCCAATAGATGTTTACCATCTTTGGTCTCCTCCTAAAAAAATTCCACTTGGATGGGTTGTACCCCTTTAGATAAACGGGCTGCAGCATCTCTACTCATTGTACTGAATAGGTATAAATTATTGTCTTATCATGCGATGTTTATGAAAAAATTGGTCTTTCAAGTAGTGATTCTGCCTTCTCCCAATCGTCATCTACCTTCTTAATGTTTAAGGGAATGAGGTTAGAGGAGGTTCTTGTATATCTCCCCCTCCCTCATGACCAGTCTTATTTTCTCCTGCTCTTGGAGGGCCTTGATGTCCTCAAGGGGGTTCCCATCGACTGCTATGATGTCGGCCAGCTTCCCTGGCTCCAGCGTGCCTAGGCTGTCCTCCATACCCATGGCCTTCGCCCCGTTGAGAGTGCCTATCCTTAGGACCTCCAGGGGCTCAAGGCCGACATGCTCGACGTAGAGCTCCAGCTCGAGGGCGTTGCCGCCGAAGGGCATGCCCCCTCCCATAGTGTCGGTGCCCGCGGCCAGGGTCAATCCACTATCGTGGATCCTCCTGATGTCTTCGAAGAGCGTCTCGTACATCCTGCTGACCCGGGATCTGGCCGGGGGCTCAGGTGACGGCTGCACCCCCCTCTCGGCGTGGCGCCTCGTCATCCTGTGGTAGACCGCCATGGTGGGGACGACGACGGTACCGTGCTCACGCATCAGCTTTATCGAGTCCTCGTCGGCCATGTTGGCGTGGGCTATGATGTCGACGCCCGCCGTCACGGATCTCTTTATGGCCTCGGGGTTGTAGCAGTGAACCATCACCTTCCGACCCCAGCTGTGGGCGATGTGGCACATCACCTTGAGCTCCTCTAACGTGTACTCGGGTATCTGGGGAGGGTCCCTTATGCTTCCTCCCCCTCCGCTTGTGCAGATCTTGATGAAGTCAACCCCCTCCCTCAGCTGCTCCCTCACTGCCCTCATGCACTCGTCGACGCCGTCTGCGATGCGCCCGTCCATACCCCAGCCGAAGGGTCTCCCCTCCTTCACCCACTCGAGGGGCATGTAGTGGGTGTCACCGTGGCCGCCTGTGACAGAGATGTACCTGCCCGCAGCCTTGATCCTGGGTCCCAGGACGATGCCCTCGTTCACGGCATTTCGGACGTGGAACCCCGTCACGCCACCAGCGTCCATCACAGATGTGTACCCAGCATCAAGCAGTGCACGGGTTTCTTGGGTCGCCGATCTGATGAGCCGAGTCTCGAATGGCTCCCTGAAGTTTCCCAGTATTCCCTGAGCGGAGCCGCTGAAGTGGACGTGGCAGTCGATCATCCCGGGCATGAGGGTCATCCCTGAGGCGTCTATTACCTCGACGTCCGATGGGGTGGAGGAGTCTCCACCCGACTCCACCTTCACTATCTTACCGTCATCAACATGCACCAAAGGGTCGTCCCTGACACCATTGGCGTCTACGAGGGTGCCTCCTTTTACTACAATCAAATACTGATCACCATCCTACCTTACCCTTGAAATCTAATAAGAATTTACAACTCAAAAATCCTTATAATAAATTAACAGGTAATCAGTTCATGTTTCTTGTGGTAAATCTTTAATTGAGTGCCCAAGAATAAAAGCAGCTCACCGTCACCGTTGTGGATTGGGAAACAGGGGCCCTATCAAGAACATAATAGTGACTCCTCCTCCAAAATTGTACTTATTATAAAAAGCGTGCCTTGCAAGTTTTTTATATTCTCTGGACGGTAGTTTGGCTGTGCGCTAGCACAGAAGGTTGGATGTCTGGCTCTTGGAGTTCGGTCCTCCAACCTCGATGGAAAAAAATGGAGAGAAAATAAATTTGAGTTCCCAAAGCAACATCTCGTCGAATGTCGTTGTCTTCTTGATTGTCGGGCTTCTCATCGGAGCAGGGGCGGGTTGGTTCCTCAAGCCCACGCCCCCCACTTCTGAGGGAGTACCGGAGGCTACCTACAACGCTGTCGTAGCAGAGAGAGACGGACTCCAGTCGGAGGTGACGGACCTGGAGGAGCAGGTTTCCATCAAGGAGGCAGAGGTAGAAGGGCTGCAGGATCAGATCGAGGAGATGGAGGAGGCCGGCAAGCTCAAGGCCGCCTTCATCTACGTAGGGCCAATCGGCGACTATGGCTGGTCCCACGCCCATGACCAGGGCCGCCTTTACATAGAGTCTATCTTCCCCTGGCTCGAGACCGCCTATTCGGAGGCCGTGCCTGAGGGCGACGCTCTCCGCTACGTCGACAGGTATATCGACGAGGGATACGACATAGTCTTCACCACCAGCTTTGGCTTCATGGATGACACAGTCACTGCCGCCGAGAAGTACCCGGAACATATATTCTGGCACTGCTCGGGATACGAGAGACGCGCAAACCTCGGAACGTACTTCTCGGAGTTCCACCAGCTCTACTACCTCAACGGCCTGATGGCCGGTGCGCTGACGAAGACAGGCAAGGTTGGCTACGTCGGGGCTTACCCGATTCCCGAGGTCGTCAGGCACATCGACGCCTACGCCCTCGGCGTGAAGGAGGCTAACCCGGATGCCACTGTCAGCGTTAAGTGGATATACTCCTGGTATGACCCAACCGCTGCAACGGAGGCCGCCGAGGCCCTAATAGCAGAGGGTGTCGACGCTATCGCCTTCACTGAGGACAGCCCGGCGGTGGTCCAGGTGGGACAGAAGCACACGGAGGAGGACGACCAGATCTACACCTTCAGCCACTACAGCCCGATGCAGGAGTTCGGCCCCGACAGCTGCGTCAGCGGCCAGCTCGTCAACTGGGGTAAGGTATACGAGGACATCCTTGCCAAGGTCTACTCCGGGGCGTATACTAACGAGAACCTGGTGGACATCGACTACTGGTGGATGCTCAAGCACGGAGCTTGCGAGCTGGGAGGCGCCTTCGGCGTACCAGTGAATCCCGCCTTCGAGGAGGAGCTGCAGTCTATCATGGTGACAGACCCTGTCCTTGGCGAGATTAGCATCTATGACCTCGTCATGGCCCGCCTCGAGCAGATGGTGGAGGAGACCGTCCTCTTCGATCCGTTCACGGGCCCTATCTACGATAACGATGGCACCCTCAGGATCGAGGAAGGCCGGAGGGGTACCCATGACGAACTCTGGGCTATCGACTGGTACGTGGACAATATTCTGGGCGAGGTACCACAATAACCCCTCTTTTTTATTTATCGGTGCAACTCTGAACAGGCTTTAATATATATAGCTGATCTCCGATCCAGAAAGATACCTAGAGGATTCCAGGAGTTCCTGACATGCTAGTCGTCGAGATGAAGGGCATCACTAAGAGGTTCCCCCCTCTGACCCTGGCCATCGACGGCGTCAACTTCTCCGCCGACCGGGGGGAGATCCACTGCCTTCTAGGCGAGAACGGCGCTGGCAAGACCACCCTCATGAATATTCTATACGGGATTTACTCGGCGGACGAGGGTGAGATCCTTTTCGATGGCCGGCATATCAGCATACGCAGCCCCCGGGACGCCATAGACTTGGGCATAGGGATGGTACACCAACATTTCCTCCAGGTGCAGCAGAACACCGTGGCGGAGAATGTCGCCTTAGGACTCCGATGTGAGAACAGCTTCTTCCCCCTGAGGGAGGTGAGGCGGCTCATCTCTGAGGTCTCAACCCGGTATGGCCTGGGAGTCGACCCGGACGCTAGGATCTGGCAGCTCTCGGCAGGGGAGCAGCAGCGGGTGGAGATCGTGAAAGCCTTATGCAGGGAGACTAGGGTGCTCATTCTCGATGAGCCCACGTCCATTCTTACACCCTTGGAGGTCGAGGCCCTCTTCAGAGCCCTGAGGCAGATGGTGTCCGAGGGCAGGACAATAATCTTCATCACCCACAAGCTCGACGAGGTGATGGCCCTGAGCAACAGGGTTAGCGTCCTTAGGAAGGGGAGGCTTATGGGGACCCTCAAGACTTCATCGACGACGAAAGGGGAGCTGGCGAGAATGATGGTTGGGAAGGAGGTCCTCTTCCATCTGGAGAAGCAAGAGGGCGTCCCAGGGGAGGTGGTCCTCGAGGTAGAGGCTCTGACGGCGCGGGACGATAGGGGCCTCGAGGCGCTGAGGGGCGTCTCCTTCAAGGTTAGGGAGAGGGAGGTGTTGGGCATCGCCGGCATAGCGGGCAACGGTCAGAAGGAGCTCGTGGAGGTTCTCACAGGGCTGAGAGAGTCCTCCTCCGGGACTGCAAGGCTGATGGGGGAGGATATTACGAACAAGCCAGCCAGAAGTATAGCCGAGAAGGGGGTTGCCCATATACCGGAGGAGAGGGTCCGCCGGGGTCTGGTGCCCGAAATGAGTGTCGCCGACAATCTAATCCTCCGAAGTTATGGCAGCCCCCCCTACTCGGGCGGCTTCTTCTTGGATAAGGACGCTATAACTAGGAACGCCGAGGCCCTCATTACCAAATACGGGATCATGACACCTAGCCCGACTTCCCCGGGCAAGCTCCTCTCAGGGGGCAACATCCAGAAGCTCATCCTCGCGCGCGAGCTCTCCGGCGATCCCCGCCTGGTCATAGCAGTACACCCCACCTACGGCCTCGACGTCGGGGCTACCGAGCAGATAAGAGGGCTAATCCTCGGACAGAGGAGCAGGGGAGCGGCGGTACTCCTCGTCTCCGAGGATCTCGACGAGGTGCTAGCACTAAGCGACAGGATAGCCGTTATCTTCGAGGGCCAGCTGGTGGGCATCGTAGACTCGGCCCGAGCCGAGGACTACAAGATAGGGCTCATGATGGCCGGCGAGGCAGTGGGTGAGTGAATTGAGGTTCAGAGTTGAGCCGAGGCTGATCGCCTCAAGGAGGCTGACGATAGCCGTGACCATTGGCTCAGCCCTGCTCGCACTGCCAATAATAGCCGTCGTATTCCTTGCTTACGGAGTGGACCCCCTGCTGGCCTTCGAGAAGATACTATACGGCGCCTTTGGCAATCCCTACTCGATCTCGGAGACCGTGACAAAGTCGATCCCTCTGATGCTCTGCGCCTTGGGCCTCTCCCTCGCCTTCGAAACCGTCTTTTACAACATCGGGGCAGAGGGGCAGCTCCTCATGGGGGCGATCTTCGGCACCTGGGTCGCCCTCAAATTCCCTGGGTGGCCGGCATACCTGCTACTGCCGACGATGTTCGTCTCGGGGCTTGTCGGAGGGGCGCTCTGGGGTACCGTACCCACCCTCCTGAGGGTTGGGTTCGAGACGAACGAGGTAATCACGACCCTCATGATGAACTACATAGCAACTAGGGTTCTCGAGTACTTGGTATACGGACCGTGGAAGGGAGAGGAGACATGGGGGTTCCCTTATACGAGCAGGTTCTCCGCCTCTGCCACCCTGCCCACCCTGGGCAGCACGAGGATCCACTACCCGACCCTCTTAGTCGCCCTCGCGGCGGCTGTACTGATGTATGTACTGCTCTCCAGAACGAAGCTTGGTTTCGAGATCAGGATAGTTGGTAAGAACCCTGAGGCCGCCAAGTACCTAGGCATAAGCATCTGGAAGGTGGTCTTCTTCGTCGTAATGGTGAGCGCAGGCCTGGCTGGCATCGCTGGCGTCGGTGAGGTGGCTGGCATACAGCATAGGCTCAGGGTAGGTATCTCCCCCGGCTACGGCTACACGGCCATTATAGTTGCCTGGCTGGGGAGGCTCCATCCGATATCTACAGTCCTGGTCGCAGTTCTCTTCGGCGGGCTCCTAGTCGGCGGCGAAATGATTCAGATCTCCCTGGGGCTCCCATTTGGGACGATCCAAATCTTCAACGGCATCTTCCTGCTGGCGATCCTAAGCGGGGACTTCCTGCTCAGGTACAGGGTTGTGCTGTCGGAGGAGGTGAAAGGGGGGGAGATGAGACGGTAGTCGAGCTGTTCGCCCTCGTCCTGAGCGTCATGAGGGCCGCGATAAGGGCTGGCTCCCCACTCCTCATCGGGACCCTCGGTGAGATATACACGGAAAGGTCGGGAGTCCTCAACTTGGGACTCGAGGGCATGATGCTGATGGGGGCGGTTAGCTCCTTCGCCGTGGCGCAGGTCACCGGGAACGTTTGGCTCGGTATAGCAGCTGCGTTAGTTGCCGGAGCCCTGATGGGGCTGCTCCACGCCTTCATGTGCGTCAGCCTGAAGGTCAACCAGTACGTCTCAGGGCTCAGCCTGACGATGTTAGGGTCTGGGCTCAGCAGCCTCATCGGACTGGGTTACATTGGTATCAGGGGGCACTCGCTTAGGCCCGTCCTCTTCGGGTTCGACATCCTCGTCTACGCCTTCATCCTGCTGGTTCCAGTCCTCTGGTTCCTCCTCTTCAGGACTAGGTACGGAATCATCATCAGGTCTGTGGGCGAGAACCCGGCGGCCGCCGACTCTTTAGGTGTCAACGTGGACCTCGTGAGGTATCTATGCACAGTATTCGGCGGAGCCTTGGCCGGCGTCTCTGGAGCCTACCTGTCGGTCTCGTACATACCATCTTGGACTCAGAACATGACCTCAGGGAGGGGTTGGATCGTCCTAGCCCTCACGATCTTCGCCTCCTGGGACCCCCGGGGCGCCCTGCTGGGAGCCTGGCTCTTCGGAGGCATTGAGGCCCTGCAGTACAGGCTACAGCCTCTGGGAATCTCCCCGAGCCTCCTTGGCGCCCTCCCGTTCGTCTTCACCATCTTCATCCTCGTCGTGGGCTCTAGGGAGGAGGTGAGGCGCCTCAGGGCTGCCCCGGCCGCATTGGGGAAGCCCTACAGGAGAGGGGAGAGGTAGCATAGTCTGAGGTATCCGTGGTCGATTGGCCTTCCTAGAAAGGTAAGAAACTTGGATCAATTGGCCCATCTGAATGAAGGGTTTTTGTAGTTACCCTACAGTGCCAAGGCTCCCATGGGGTCCCACGGCTTGAGGACGATGGGCTCCGTCTTAAGCACCTTGAGCAGCTCCTCCGGGAGGTAGCTCCTGTCCACCATAACCTCATAGTTGTACTCTTCGAACCAGGAGTCGCTCATAGTGTAAAAGCCCCTATCCCCTACTTTATCCCCCCAGCTATTCTCTACCCTCCAGCGACGGGTCGCACCCTCCTCGTCGAGGTCGACGCCTGTGAAGACCATAGCGTGGGTCATCCTGCTCTGACCATAGTCGAGGCGATCAGACTTATCTAGGGCGAACTCGGTGCCGTAGAGGTTACCGTAGTCATATATCTCTGGGTCGAAGACGCCGAGGTCCCTGTTGCTCGCCTTGCCGGCGTCGGCGCCGAACCAGACTGGGCGGGCGTCCCTCACCATCTCGGCGGCAGCTCTCTTCATCACGTCTATCGGCACGTTCAGGTACCTGACCTCATGCCCCCCAACGACGTTGCCTAGGTACTGAACTGTATACAACCTGTTGTAGGGCTTATCCTTCGTGGGGGCGTTGATTAAGCAGACTAGAGAATCTAGGTCGAACCCGATGTACTCTGAGTAGAACTCGTGGGGTGTTATCTTCCCATGCCTATGGAACTCACCGTCCCTGTCCCTCCACTCCCAATAGAAGTTTTTCGGCGGTGTCCCCAGGTGGATCCGGAGCATCCTGTAAATGTCCTCGACTATGCAGGCCTTCGCCTTCCTCATTTCGTCCGGGGAGGCGCCACCCTCATGCATCACCCTGAGATCCCTGGCCCCCTCCCTCAGCTTCGCGACGAGGCTGCTGTTCATCGTCCTCGACGCCATGCTGCTCTTCGTCTCGGGCATGAATTTCTTCGGGATGACGCCGTACTTCTTGACTAGGTTGACGAACATGTCCCACTGGCCAGCGTCGGGGACGATGTTGGCGAGAAGCCACATCACAAGCCTCCCATCCAAGGGCTCGTCCCGGGTCTCGATGATGTTCTCCAAGAAGTAGTTGGCCTTCTCCAGCTTGTCCCAGAACATGATGTAGGACTGGGAGAGTTCAAAGTCTTCGAGGTTGAGCCTCTTCATCGCGTATATGCGGAGGGTGTTGAGGCCGGCGAAGGTCCAGCACCTCCCGGTCTGCCCCTGGGCCGTTGCCTTCCCCGTCCTGATCAGGTGGGAGTAGGTGTGGTCTACCCTGCTCACGACGTCCCTGCTCAACGCCACCTCCCTGACGTCGCTCCGGGCGACGGCGTTCATCGCTACGATGTTCTTGCTGTCGGCCTCGAAGGCGGAGGAGTAGCCCTCTATCTTCTCCCTTGAAATCTCACCTACCAAACCATACAGTCTCCCGACAATCTCTACTATCTCGCCTACGTTGGTAAAAGTATATGCTTGCGAAAGTGAGAGTGCTAGGGTACTATTCCCGGTTGTATGGCAACAATCATCAAATATCCTCAGGGGGTCTCGTGAATGTCATCGTGAGGGCGGCGAGGCCCATTCCCATCGCCAGGAAAAGCAGCGTCGTGTAGTAGGCTCCCGTCCTGTCAACGAGCCATCCGCCTATCAGGGGGAAGAGTCCGCCTCCGAGGCCCCCAGCCAGGGTCAGGAAGCCGAAGAGGGTCGCGCCGTGCCTCCTCCCGAAGTAGTCTGTGATGATGGCGGCGTACTGCTCCGGGGCCCCTCCGTAGGTGAGGCCGTAGAGAACTGCCCAGGCGTAGAGGAGTATCAGGCTCGGTGGGAGGACGGAGGCGGTGAGGAAGGAGACTGCGATGCCGCCCGTCGTGGCAAGTATCGTAGCCTTCCTTCCGAGCCTGTCGGAGACGATGCCGAATAGGAAGCTCCCCGTGGCGCTCATCAGGCCTATGACGCCGAAGGCCCTGCTCGCCTCGATGGGGTCGATGCCGACCATGATCATGTGGGGGACGGCGAAGGTGAGGATGGAGATGACGCCCCCAATGCAGAAGAAGTAGCTGAGGGCGACCAGGCGGAAGGACCTGGTGCGCAGGGCCTCACCGGGCGTGTATTCTCGAGCTGCGGTGGAGTCGTCGTCCGCCTCTGAACCGGGCTCCTCCCCGTCCACCTGGAGCCCCATCGACTCGGGGTCCTCCCTCAGGAACAGGTAGCCCACGACAGAGGTCATGGCTACGACTGCGAGGCCCAGGGTCCTGATGGCTATCCTCCAGCCCCACTCCTGGATGACTACGGCCACAGTCGGGATTATGACTGCCTGGCCGACGCTAACGCCGACGCTAGACCAGCCAACCGCCCGACCCCTCTTCCTGTGGAAGAACCTAGAGAGGACCATGGTGGGCGCTACGTAGAGGGCGGCGGCTCCCATCGCAGCTATCACCCCCCAGAAGAGGTAGAGGTGCCAGAGCTCCGTGACGAAGGAGACCAGGGCGCCTCCGCCCCCCAGGAGCAGGCCTCCGACGAGCACGGTCCCCCTCACGCCAACCCTCTCCGCTAGGCGTCCTACGGCCGGTGCCGAGAAGGCGTAGACCCAGAAGAAGACAGTGACTGCGGAGGCCGTCATGGCCGTGGTCCAGCCGAACTCTTGCTGCACCGGGGTGAAGAAGACTCCGACGCTGTACCTGAGGCCGAACATGAAGGCGTAGATGAAGAAGGTGACGGCGAAGACGACCCAGCCGTAGTAGAAGGGCAGGCTCCTAGCGCTCAACCTCCCGGCCATAGGATCATCCCCTGATGACTATCCTGAACGCCTTTAGAGGATAATAACAATTCCCCCCCAGAATCCAACGGCCTCGGTGGTTAACTGATTCACAATGCCTAAGTGTATGCTTTCACCCACCCTACGCGAATGGACAAGAAACGGGCCAGCCTGGTCGCCGTAGTGGGCGGGCTGATAATCTTCGCCGTCAAGCTTGTAGCCTACTTAATGTCGGGGTCGGTGGCCCTGATGTCGGACGCCCTCGAGTCGATAGTCAACATTGCGGCCTCCTTCCTCATGTTCTTCTCCGTCCGCATCTCGGGGAGGCCAGCCGACGACGACCACCACTACGGCCACCAGAAGATTGAGAACATCTCAAGCCTTGTCGAGGGGTTCCTCATCCTCACAGCGGCTCTCTTCATAATCCACACGGCTCTCGAGCGGATATCCCAGCCCGTCGAGCTTGTGGGCGTCGAGGGAGCCCTGGGTGTCTCCCTGTTCGCTACAGCGATGAATGGCGGCATCTCTTGGTTCCTGAGCCGGGCCGCCGGCGAGGTCGGCTCCATGGCCCTGGAGGGAGATGCGAAGCACCTGCTCTCGGACGTCGTCACCTCGGTGGGCGTCGTCCTCGGCCTCTGGGTTGCGCAGATCACGGGTTGGTCCATACTGGACCCGGTGCTCGCCCTCCTGGTGGCGATGCTGATCGTGAGGATGGGGGCGATGCTCGTCCTGAAGTCGGCGAGGGGCCTGATGGACGACCACTGCCCCGAGGTTGAGGCGGAGATCATGGCTATACTGGAGCGTCACAGCTCCCAGTTCATCGATTACCATGATGTAAAGACCCGGCGCAGTGGGAGTCAGGTCTTCGCTGAGCTTCACCTCTCGGTGGACGGCTCCCTCACGGTTCAGGAGTCCCACGACTTCACCGACCACTTGGAGGAGGACCTCAGGAAGGAGCTCCCCGAGGTGACGATAACCATCCACGTCGAGCCCCCGGAGAAGATACAAGAAGCATCCTAAACTCATTTTCTGCAGTAGCTAGCCTATAGGTCTGGGCTCAACCCTCGAGGACGGGCGAGGGCTCTGTTTTCCTCAGTTTTCTCCCAAGTAGTAGGAATCCCAGCATGAAGGCGAGACCCACGAGGCTCATGCCCGATGTGTTATCGGGACGTGTTCTATCTAGCTCCTGGATGAAGGCGGACACCATGAGAGGAGTAAGGGCGCCGGCTGCAAGAGCGAGCCTGTGCATGGGCTCGGCCCGCCTCCAGTCGTAACTCCTCAGAGCCGATATGGTTCCCAGGACGATAACCGTGCCCAGAGATATGACCAAGACCGGAGCGAGGGAGAAGCCAAGGATGTTCGGCAGAACCCAGAACACGACGCCGCAGCCCAGGGCCGCCAGCAAGGTGACGAGCCAGTAGAACCTCGGCCTCCGCATCGGCGTCCTCCCCCTTCTAGCCCAGTCCGGGGGGAGCCTCCTGGCCAGCACCGTGAAACCTACCATGACGAGCACCCAGAGGGCGTACTGTGGTAGTGGGGGCCAGAAGCCCGAGACCATCGCGAACAGGAAGAGCCCCGCCACGACGTCGGCCAGGAGCAGACCCGGTACAACCTTCAGCCACCTGCCGCTCAGCCAGGGCTCAGCCTTAACCTCGGGGTAGGCGAGCTCAACGAGGATGACAGGCACGGCGATGCTCACTATGGCGTGGTAGGCTGTGAGCTCGAACGCCCAGACCCAGTTCACCCCGAGCCACCTTCCGAAGACGCCGAGGACGCCGAGGTCCATCCAGTTCGGGTTCTGGAAGCTTGCCACCATAAGCCCCTCCTCAAGGACGCCGTAGGCCGCGCCGAGGAGGAGCAGGGAGCCCATGCCCCTCCCCCACCTGACCTTCAGCTCCCTCGCCGTTACGGCGCCCCCGCCGTAAAGGAGGGACATTACGGTGAAGCCGAAGGGCGTGAAGAACTCGGCCGGGGGAGCGGAGCCCGAGAGAAGCTCACCTACAACCGGCGATAGGAAGAAGAGTGCAAGGGCAGGGTGAACCCTGCGTCTCAATCCTGGCATCCAGGAATACTGGGGTTCCCACGCTTAAGCGTGTTCACATCGATCTTGCGTTAGTTTAATTACTCCACGGACATAGATCCAGGCACTGGTAACATGGGTTGATGTTATATGGCTGATGAAGAGTCAAGGGAGCCGAAGACCATCGGCGAGAAGACGGAGGGCATGGAGGAGCACCCCGGATACTTCACCTTCTACTGGGACGAGAAGGAGGGGAAGATCTGGCTGGAGATCGACAGGTTCGACGAGGAGTTCCTCTACGTCAACGCCCTCTCGGCGGGGCTAGGCTCCAACGACGTTGGGCTGGACAGGAACCAGCTGGGCAAGACCAGGATAGTCAGCTTCAAGAGGGTCGGCCCCAAGGTCCTCATGATCCAGCCAAACTACGCCTACAGGGCGGTGAGCGAGAACCCGGACGAGGTGAAGGCGGTGGAGGACGCCTTCGCGAGGGCGGTCATCTGGGGCTTCGAGGTCGCAGCCGAGGAGGAAGGAAGGGTCCTGGTGGACGCCACAGGCTTCCTCCTTCGGGACGAGAAGGGGGTCGTCGAGAGGCTTAAGCAGAGGGAGCAGGGGGACTTCGAGCTCGAGGAGTCGAGGTCCGCAGTCTGGATGGAGGAGACGAAGAACTTCCCTCTGAACACCGAGTTCGAGGCCCTCCTCACCTTCAGGGGGAAGGAGCCCGGGGACTGGGTGAAGGGAGTCGCCGTCGAGCCACTCCTCCTCACGATGAGGCAGCACCACAGCCTCATCACGCTCCCCGAAGAAGGCTTCGAGACCAGGGTCTGGGACCCCAGGTCGATGTTCGGAGCCGTCACCTGGATGGACTTCTCGACGCCCGTGGATGAGCCCGTCCACAAGAGATTCATCCGCCGCCACAGGCTGAAGAAGAGGAACCCCGACGCCGAGGTCAGCGAGCCCGTGGAGCCCATCGTTTACTACGTGGACAGGGGCGTCCCGGAGCCCATCCGGTCGGCCCTCGTGGAGGGCGCGGGCTGGTGGGACCAGGCGTTCCAGGCCGCGGGGTACAGGGACGCCTTCCAGGTGAGGGTTCTGCCGGACGGCACCGACCCACTGGACATCAGGTACAACATAATCAACTGGGTGCACAGGTCGACCCGGGGCTGGAGCTACGGCGGGGGAGTCACGGACCCCCGCACCGGGGAGATCATCAAGGGCCAGGTCGCCCTGGGCTCCCTCCGCATAAGGCAGGACTTCCTGATCGCCCAGGGGCTGGTCGCGAACTACGATGAAGAGGACTCATCCAAGATGCTCGAGACCGCTCTTGCCCGCATCAGGCAGCTCTCGGTCCATGAGGTTGGGCACACCCTAGGCCTTGGCCACAACTACGCCTCCAACGTGAACGACAGGTCGTCGGTCATGGACTACCCGGCGCCCCTGGTGAAGATAGCGGAGGACGGCAGCCTCGACCTCTCCGAGGCATACGAGAGGGGCGTCGGCGAGTGGGACAAGGTCTGCATCAACTGGGGCTACAGGGAGTTCCCGAAGGGCGTCGACGAGGAGGCGGAGCTCAAGGGGATACTTGACGAGGCATTCGAGAGAGGACTCTACTTCCTGCCCACCCAAGACTCGGGACCCGGCAGCGCGCAGCCCCTCTGCGCACCCTGGATCAACGGCAAGAACCCCGTGGACGAGCTTGAGCGCATCATGAGGGTGCGGGCCATCGCCTTGGACGACTTCTCTGAGAAGAGGATAAGGACGAAGGCCCCGATGGCGACCCTGGAGGAGCCGCTGGTCACCACATACCTCTTCCACAGGTACCAGGTCGAGGCAGCGGCAAGCGCCGTCGGGGGCCTCTACTACTACCACACGATAAAGGGAGGCGTCCAGAGCAACCCGGAGATCGTCCCCGGGGAAGAGCAGAGGCGAGCCCTCACAGCGCTCCTCAAGGCGATCCGCCCGGAGAGCCTGGCTCTGCCTGAGAGCCTGCTGGGGCTCATCCCGCCGAGGCCGCCATCCCTACCGCTGAACAGGGACCTCTTCAAGAGGCGGACGGGCAAGCCCTTCGACCCCCTAGCGGCTGCGGAGATGGCCGCCAACATGACCGTCAAGCTGTTGCTGCACCCAGAGAGGGCTGCGAGGCTCGTGGAGTACCACTCGAGGAGCGAGGACGCTCCGGGCTTCGGCGAGGTCGTGGACAGGCTCGTCAACTCCACTTGGAAGACCAGCTATGGAGGCAGGTACCACGCCGAGATCGGGAGAGTGGTAGACGACCTCGTTCTCTACAACCTCGTGGAGCTCGCGGGGAACGAGGAGGCTTCGCAGCAGGTCCGATCCATCGCCTACCTGAAGCTCGACGAGCTGAAGGACTGGCTCAGCGGGAAGGTGGGGTCGACCAGGGATGTCGACCAGAAGGCCCACCTCCTCAACGGGCTATCCCAGATCAAGCTCTATCAAGAGAGCCCGGACAAGGTGAAGCTGACGAAGCCCCTGGAGCCACCGCAAGGGCCTCCAATATAACCCTATACAACCTTTTTTTCTTGATGAATGATTGGAGTCGGGGGCTCAGATGAGCTTCCCCAGCCCCTCCAGGAAAGCCTCTATGTCCTCCCTCACCATCCCGTAGTGGACGACGAGTCTGGTACCCGTGGGGCCTCCCCTGCTCTTCCAGCCGAGGGCGGCGCAGGCCCTCGACCAGTCCTCGCCGCTCCAGCCGATGCCCGAGTAGTCGATGAAGAGCATGTTCGTCTTCACGGGGAACCTGAGCCCTATCCCCAGCTTCCGCAGGCCATCCCCCAGCAGCTTCGCGTTCTCGTGGTCCTCCGCGAGCCTGTCCACCATATTCGTCAGGGCTATGATGCCCGGGGCCGCGATGATGCCGGCCTGGCGCATGTTCCCGCCGAGTAGCCCCCTGTACGACCGGGCCTTGGCGATGACGTCCTCGGGGCCTACGACCACGGAGCCCACTGGAGCCGAGAGGCCCTTGGAGAGGCAGCACATCACCGTGTCGCTGTACCTGGCGAGCTCCTTGACGTCTACGCCCAGGGCGACCGCTGCGTTGAAGATGCGGGCGCCGTCGGTGTGCACACCCAGGTCGTGGGCCTTGGCGACCTCGAAGCTTGCTTTCATCTGCTCGGGGGTCAGGGGGGTCCCGCCCGAGGCGAGGTGGGTGTTCTCCATGCAGAGCAGGCTGGCCCCGGGCCTCCCTCTCCTCCTCCTGGGGATGGCGGCCTCTATGAGCTCCGGGGGGAGCCAGCCGTCCCTGTCCTCAACAAGCCTGGGCACGAGGGAGCCTATGATCGACCAGTGGCCCCCCTCTATTCCGTATATGTGGCTGCGGGCGCCCAAGACGAAGTAGTCGCCCCTGTTGGTGTGGGCGAGGACCGAGACGGTGTTCCCCTGGGTCCCGCTGGTGACGAAGAGGCCGGCCTCCTTCCCGAAGATCTCGGCGGCAACCCTCTCCAGCTCGTTCACTGTTGGGTCTTCGCCGTATCCCATGTCCCCCACTGCGGCTTTAGCCGCGGCCTCTCTCATCTCGGGCGAGGGCCAGGTCGTCGTGTCGCTCCTGAAGTCAAGGTTCTTCTCGAGCATGATTAATCAGATATGAAGGTGTGATTGAATATTTAACATAGAACTGTTTCGCCTAAATCTGTTATTTAAGAAAAAGGATTGAGGGCTTATTCCACGTTGTACTTTTCGTAGAGCTTCCTCAGCTTCCCGTTGAGCTCTCTGGCCCTCTCCTCAGACTCGGAGATCTTGAGCTCCTCACACTCGTAGCCGACGACCTCCCTCATCAGCCTCATGTTCTCCTCGACGAAGACCACGGTGCCGTCGCCCTTCACACGCTCGATGCCGTCGTACTTGCCGCCCTCCTCGTTTATCCTGATGGCCTCCTCAAGGGATAGGTCAGGTAGCACCACCTCTGCTCCGTCGGCGCCAAGCCTCGTAGGGTAGGATCCCGGCAGGCCCTGGGGCCCGGCGACGGCCGTCTGGACCTCCCTGGTGTCATAATAGATGGCGAGCACGTGCTTCAGGAAGGAGGAGGCGGTCCTCATCTGGTCGACGAGGGGCCCCTTGTACTGGGAGGTTACGGCCCAGCTCCCCTTCTGATAGAGCTCAGTGAGCCTCTCGTTGGGGAATCCGTCGGTAATGTCTTCGCCGTCCACCAGTATCTTCACCCAGTAGGGGGCGTCGAGCTTCGCAGTGTAGTAGGCGCCGTGGTGGCCCACGCCGTAGACGGTGACGCTCCTGTAGGGGACGCCCATCTCCCTGGCTACGATCCTTCGGATCCTGGAGCAGCCGAGGTCCATGTTGCCGCCGCCGCAAGTTGGCTCCAAACCGATCTTCGATAAGACGACGTTCGTGAGGTCCGGGAAGGCGCCGTTGACGACCTGGGTCTCTATGTCCGACTTTGTAACCGCGAGCATTAGCTTGTATGCGAGGGTGAGGTGGTTGGGCAGCCACGGCCCGACGGGGCAGATCTTCTCGTAGACCTCCACCGGCAGAAGCCGGGTCACCCACCAGGAGCCGAGGGAGCTGAGGTTGCAGATAACGGTCGGCCTCAGTTCCTTGAGCAGCTCGGAGGTCCCATCGACGTCGAAGAGGTCGATCTTCCGGAAGCTCAGGTCCGGGTAGTTACCGAAGTTGTGGGCGACGTGGAGGCTCTCCTCTACCTCGCTCCGCCCCTTACCCTCGTTGATGTCGGCGCCGACGACCCTGATGTCGGACCTCATAGAGGCGATCTGGTACATCATGTCGTGGCCGACGCTCCCCGCCGAGCCGATTATGAGTATGGTACCCAGCAATACTAGCACCTATGGATCTAGTGGAAGGCACATCGGATAGCTTGTTTGGTATAATTGTCTACCGAAGTTAACAGTGTTGACCGGCCATAGGTCGATATTTTGAAACGCCTGGGATACATTCATTTAGGACGCGTTCGTAGTGATATCCCTTCGAAGGGGTATTCACCTTGGACGTTGCTGAGAGGATCACTCTTGAGCCTGCGGCGGAGGAGGACGCTGAACAGCTCGCTGAGATCTGCAAGAGGGCCTTCGACACGGATGTCGACGTCGGGGCCCCGGAGGGCGGAGAGGGTCCCCCGGGCTACGACTCCCCGGATTTCCAGATCTGGGCCATGGGCGCCATGGACTTCCACAAGGTCCTCCTGGACGCCTCCATCGTAGGCGGCGTCATAGTGGGCTCAAAGATGGCGGAGCACAAGGTTCTCGAGCGCATCTTCGTGGAACCCGACCACTTCAACAGGGGGATCGGCACCCGGGCCATGGAGCTCGCCTTCGACATGTATCCGGACGCGAAGCTCTGGACCCTGGGGACACCCGAGTGGAACGTGAGGACGAAGAACTTTTACGAGAAGCTGGGCTTCGTCCAGGTCGGCTGGGACCTGGCTGACCCGAACTGGAGGGGCATCTGGTACGAGAAGGTGATGGACCCGTCCGACCCCTACAGGATGACCGGGACAGGTGACCTCATGGAAGGCATGGGGAACGTCGACGTCGAGGGGGAGATAGTGGAGAAGGCCGCGGCGAGGACGGTGAGGTCGAGGCGCAGGTGGCAGACCCTGAGCGTGGCCAACTCGACACTGCAGGACGACACCGGCAGCGTCGTCCTCGTGCTCTGGAACGAACAGATCAAGCTGGCGAAGTTGGGTGACAGGGTGAGGATCGAGAACGGCTACGTCAACTCCTTCAGGGGCGTGACCCAGCTCAACGTGGGCAGGGCGGGGAGGCTCATCCACCTCATTTAGAAGTCATCTTGAGAGGCCATTGACCCTATGACCAGTGGCATCCCCCCCGGTCAGGAGAGCGCCAAGGAAGAGGTGGCCCAGGCACGCCGAGGACAACCTTAAGGCCCTGGAGAGGAGCGTGGCCGGCGATCAGGGCCTCCAGATAGCGTGGCCGGCTCGGACCAGGCACCTCAAATTCAGGAGGATGCTGAGTTCGGCTTACGACCGACGCATATCACGTCGCCCGTGTAGGGCTTCGTCTTCCTGTTCCTGACCAGCAGCTCCTTTATCTTGCCATGTCCCTGAAGGAGTCCTTCATCTCCCTGTTGAACAGGATGTGGTAGACCGACCCGCCCACCATCTTCGTCAGGTTGCTCAGCCCCCCAACGGCCTCCACGTACTCCCAGTAGCTGTAGTCGTAGTCAACCTGCTCTAGGAGGACGTCGCCGAATCCGGCCTCTCTGAACCAGCCCTCATACTCGGCGGGTGTTGGCAGGTAGAACTCGAGCCCCACGGCCCTGGCGAACCCCTCCTCGGCCTCTTCTATGAGGGCCCTGGTGTCGTCGGGCATCTCAGCAGCCTTGTAGAGCTCGTTGATGCCTGCGTAGCCTCCGGGCCTCAGCACCCTGAAGTACTCGGAGAAGGCCTGGGGCTTGTCCAGGAATATGGTGACGAACTCCGATATGACGGCGTCGAATCCGTCGTCGTCGAACTCCATCTCATTGGCGTCGCCCACCCTGAACTCGACCCTCCCGGTGAGTCCTATGGACTCAGCCCTCTCCACCGCCCTCTCAATCATCTCCCCGGATATGTCGATGCCCACGACCCTGCACCCGAGCCTCTCGGAGAGGTAGCACGCCGTGTAGCCCGTCCCACACCCGACGGCGAGGATCTCGCTCCTCGACCCGATGCCGCAGAGCTCGGCGAGCCTGTCTGTGGCCCTGAGGCCGCCGAAGTGGAAGTAGGGAACTCCCATTTTGGCCATGAAGTCGTAGTAGCCCATTTCCCACAACTCCCTACTGGTTCACCCTGCAGATAAAGCGTGGTGTCCTCCCCCTATTCTGACGTAATTTGATACACTTTCACCCTACTCCCACCCTCTGGCAGCTACGCATCGATTATATCTGGAGACCCGCGTGCACCTGGTGAGAGACGGGAGGGGTAGATTATTTTGAAGTTCCTGACCATCGGCCTCGGCCACTGCGGTGGGAAGATAGCCTCCTACTTCAAGAGGGCCGCCATGGAAGAGAGGCACCTCATAGTCGATGTCTGCGGCGTCAACACCGACAGGGTAGATCTGGAGTCCCACAGGGATATACCCGACGGCAACAAGCTTCTAATAGGCTCCGGGAGGGGTGCGGCGAAGGACTGGCGTGAGGGGTACAAGGCTGGCTCCGAGGCGAGGGACAACATCCGCAACATGATCAAGAAGCTGCTGCAGTCCGACACCGAAATAGTGATGCTCGCGCTGGGCGAGGGGGGAGGCAGCGGCTCAGGCCTCGCGCCCATAGTCGCCGAGGTCCTCGGGGAGCTTGGCAGGGGGTGCATAGCCCTCGCAACCCTCCCATTCCAGGAGGAGTCGGTGAAGGCCAAGGTGAACGCGGCGAAGGGCCTCGACCTCCTCTACAGGCAGGAGTCGCTGAAGGCCCTCATCCTCATCGACAACGACAAGATCGTCGCCCACTACCCCGACAGGGTCCTAACAGACGCCTACAGCGAGGTGAACAGGACTGCGGTCGGGACCTTCATAAGCCTCCTAGACCTCGCCAACACCCCGAGCCAGGCCGACAGGATAGACGAATCCGAGCTCCGGTCCATCTTCGGCTACCCGGGCTTCGCGACCCTGGCCAACCACAGGACCTACTCGAACATGGTCTCGGGCCTCGACTCGATGCTCCAGCACTCCTGGGAGGGGAGCCTCTTCGCCGACGTCGACCCCGCGACGGCCGCCGGGGCCCTCCTAGGCGTCTACGGCCC
>Ga0209427_10000254_pt1 | contig 53883 bp, 58 predicted proteins | sample DeeMarSWOR136_30_FD_187465 | JGI IMG/M metagenome (GOLD analysis project Ga0209427, IMG submission 187465) | Marine sediment microbial communities from White Oak River estuary, North Carolina - WOR-1-36_30 (SPAdes) (version 2) | ecosystem: Environmental > Aquatic > Marine > Intertidal zone >...
CCCGCCACATGGCGGACGCTGCGCTACGCAGTGCGATCGTGGGGGTGCACAATCGTGACGGTCGGTGAGTAATCTTCACCTGCGCCGTCGCACTGGTCAGGGTTTCCCTTCCTTATTAATTTTCCAAACAACATGGCGACCACAAAGCCCGCCAGCATCCAGCTGACACCAATAACGGCAACAGACACCCAACTCATCCTGATCTCCTTTCGGTAGGGGTCCGCTGCCAAGCATGGTTGATTGGCTGGCCGTATTCAACAAATGCAGGGGTCTCCTGTCGGCTCCGTGCTACAGCGCGTCGGTTGTCGAGATGTCAAAGAATTGTGCTCGGGTTAAGCTGCGATCATGAAGACCGTCGCTCTTACCGCGATGCGAAATGCCTTGGGTCGGTTGCCGCATTGGGTAGGGGTACTGGTCTTGGCGTGGCTGGCCGCCTGTGCGAAGCCGCAGCCCGGCACGGATGAACCGCTACCTGTAGCGGTATCGGAGAATCCGGCGGTAACGACTCTGGTCGCGCAAGCGCGAGTCGATTTCGACGCGGCGCGTTACCCTTCGGCTTCGGCGCAGCTCGAGCGGGCATTGCGCATTGAGCCGCGCAACCCGTGGTTGTGGCACGAGCTGGCACAGGTGCGGTTTCGCCAAGGTGACTATGTCCAGACCGAGGGGCTTGCCGCGCGCAGCAATGGTTACGCGCGCGATCAGCGCCGCCTGCAGCAGGCCAACTGGCGACTCATCGCCGAGGCACGCGCACGCGCTGGCGACAGTGCTGGTGCCGCGGCCGCGCGGGCCAAGGCAGAGACGCCCGAGCGTTAGGACTGCTCGGGCGGAAACGGGCGGTACTGCACCGCGAGGATGTAAAAGGTGGTTTGGCCCCTCGGCAAATCGACCGTTACCTCGTCCCCAGCGGCGTGTTTGAGCAGCGCGCGGGCGAGTGGTGCGTCGATGCTGATGTATTCCGCCGCACTGTCGAACTCGTCCGGGCCGACGATCCGGTAACGGTGCCGATTGCCATCATCGTTCTCGAGTTCCACCCAGGCACCAAAGAAGATCCGGCTCGGATCATCCGGCGGTCTATCCACCACAGTCAGATCGCCGAGCCGCTTTTGCAGGTAGCGCACCCGCCGGTCGATTTCACGCAAGCGCTTCTTTCCGTAGATGTACTCGGCATTCTCGGAGCGATCGCCCATCGCTGCAGCTTCTGACACCGCCTGGGTGACGCGCGGGCGTTCCACTCGCCACAACTGATCGAGCTCGGCACGCAGGCGCTCCCGGCCCTCCGGGGTGATGTAGCGCGAGCTGGGGGGCGCGGGAAGGCGGTTACGGCCCATGTCTGGTCAGCAATTCGTCCAAGTTAGCCCCCATATGATGGGGCGGCGGTTGCCGGCGGATCGGTCGGCTGCTATCTACAATTAACCAATACATAAGTGATTCGACTGGCGCACGCAACGTCTGGACGTCGCGTGTCCTCCTATTTATCGACGGGAGTCCCTTGCCGACCCAGCTCTCACCACCGGGCCAGACCAACTCGAATGCCTTGCCGGTCGGTTACCGGCTGGGTGAGTACGAGTTCGAGGGCGTGCTCGGCCACGGCGGTTTTGGCATCACCTATGTTGCGCGCGACGTGCGCCTTGGCGCACGCGTGGCGATCAAGGAATACTTTCCGCAGGCCTACGCCGGCCGCGACGCCGCCGAGCAGAGCATCCATCCTTTCACGCGCACCCCGAACGACGCCGAGAACTATCGCTGGGGCCTGGAGGCGTTCCTGACTGAAGCGCAAGCGCTCGCCAGGTTCAAGCATACCCACATCGTGCGCGTGCTGCGTTTTCTTGAGGCCAACGGCACCGCCTACCTCGTCATGGAGTATGAGGAGGGCGCGAGCCTGCTCACGTCTCTGCGCAAGCACTCGGGCTTTCTAGACGAGTCGACGCTGCTCGGCGTGTTCCTGCCGATCCTGACCGGATTGCAGGCCGTGCACGATGCAGGGCTCCTGCACCTTGATATCAAACCCGACAATATCTATTTGCGTCGCGACGGCCAACCGATGTTGATCGACTTCGGTTCGGCGCGCCAGGTGCGCGGCGGTGACAGTGCGCAGAAGGTGGCGCTGTCGCGCGGTTACGCAGCGCCTGAGCAGTATCCGGGGCACGGGGAGCGCGGTCCGTGGACCGACGTTTACGGCGTCGGAGCGGCCATCTATCGCTGCATCACCGGTAAAGAGCCTACGGATGCGATGGAGCGCATGATCGGTGTGGCCAAGATAAAGCACGATCCGATGGTGGCGGCCACCGCACTCGAGCGCCCGCAGTATTCGAAACACATTCGTGAATGCGTCGATGCGGCGCTGCAACTTGATGCCGGGTCGCGACCGTCCAGTGCGCGTGTTCTTCAAAACGGCCTCATGGGAAAGGGGCTGAAGGACGCGGACACCCGGACCTTTGTGCCATTTGGAAAAGGACCGGGATTCATCGGCGTGGCTGGCGGGCCGGAGCAAACGCGCCGGCGGCGCAGGTCGCGCAGCACCTTCGAGTGGCTGGTGGCAACCGCGGTGCTGATCACCACGGCCGCAGTGGTTATACCCAAGATCCTGATGGATACCGGCCGGCTCACGGACACCGAATTGCTCAACCTGATCGACGAGTACAAGACGGTCGCGATCGAGAAGAGCACGGAGATCCGTCGCTACATTAACGAAGACATACTCGGAATGCGCCATCGTCCGGAACTCCCGCCGCCAAGACCAGTGTTCACACGTAAGCGCGAGGCGGCGCACGCGGCCCCGTCAGTGGTGGCATTCAATCCGCAGGCGACAGTCGCGTACACGCTGGCGCTTCCGGGCAACCCGGGGGCATTGGCGTTCGCCAAGGCGGGGTCACTGCTCGCGGTGGCGCTCGATACGGGCGCGGTGGAGCTTTGGAGCACCACAACGGGCGAGCGCGTGCGCGCGCTCGCGCCGCCGGGTGCCGAGCCCGCGGTAGTGGCGGCATCGGCCGATGGGCGCTGGCTCGCCTGGTCCGGCAAGGACCGCAGCCTGTGGTTATGGGATGCGCGCGAGGATCGTGCGCCGCTGGTGTTGCCGGGTCACATTGAGGCGGTGAGTGCGCTGGCGTTTTCGCCGGATGGGCATCTGCTCGCTTCGGCAGGTCGCGAGTCTAGCGTCATCCTTTGGGAGGTCGAATCGGGCAAGCGCCACCAGGATGCACTGCCCACCCGGGCCTCGATTCGCGCGCTGGCGTTTGCGCCGAACGGGCGGGTTCTCGCTGGCGCCGATGCGGACGGCGGCCTGCAGTACTGGGGCATATCGGTCAGAGATAGCACCGACGGCGAGGCGCTGCCGGTCCGAAAATATGGGCCCGCAGCCGAGATGTCCTACTTGTCTGTTGCGGACAATGCACTTACGAGCGTGGCGTTTTCGCCCGACGGCAAGTGGCTTGCCGTCGGTGGCGATGCGAGCTTTCTCAAGCTGCTCGAAGTCGGGGTGGGGCGCAATGATCGCACGCTTACGCCCGCCCCCGATACCGTGCTGTCACTGGCCTTTACACCGGATCGCAAGTGGCTACTGGTCACCGGTTCCGACAGCGCGATTCGCTCATGGCAGTTGGAAAGCACCGCCGCCGGGAAATCGTTGCATGGCCACAATCACGACGTCTATGCGGTGACCGTTTCCTCTGACGGTCAGCTGATTGCTTCGGGCGGCGATGACCGAACTGTCCGCATCTGGAAATAGCAGGGGTCACGCTGCGAGACTCGCGTACAGCGCACGGATTTCCGGTAACGCCTGGGGCAGGTGTTCGAACCGATGGCTTCCGCCCGGGTATACGATGGTGCACCCGCAGCCACGATAGAACTGGCGCACTGCCCGGACGTCAATAACCTCGTCGGCCTCATCGATCAAGACCAACGTCGGCGTCTGTCGCCGACATTCCTGCAAGGCGTAGGCACCGAAGGCATCGACGTCCGCGTCGGTGAGAACGTAGCGTTCGCCGGTGGCCTCGTTCGCTTGCGGTCCCACATGGCCGCGCAAGCCAATATGCGCGTTTACCGCCGGGTTGATGAGCACCATTCCGGCATGGAATTCGGGGGCGAGCACCGGTGCGTAGCATCCGCCGAGCGAGCTGCCGACGAGCAGCAGGCGGTCCTGCTGTGAGCGCAGACTCGCAAGGTACGCGCGTAGTTGGGCCATTGCCTCGTGCGCGCGGTGAGCCGGATAGGTGGGGGAAAGCACCTGAACCGGCGCAAGCTGCTTGCGCAGCCATGTGGCTTTGGCGGAGCTGCCGGCGCTATTCAGGCCATGCAGGTAGACGATCATGTGCCGGCGCCTGCGCGTTGCGCCTAGCGCGTGGCGCGTTCCTCGTCGGGATTGACACGCACCTGCTCGGTGATGGGTTGAGGTGCGGGCTCCGGTGCGATCAGCTTGCCTACGGTCACGAACTCATAGCCCTTGGCGCGCAGCCGCTGCACGATCTCGGGCAGGGCCTCAGCGGTATGTCGTCCGCGACCGTTCATGTGCATGACCACGATCGAGCCATTGCGCGCGTGCCGCGTGACGTGCTCGATCAGGCGCTTCTTGCTGGCGCGCCGGTCTGGGTCGCCGGACGCCAGGTCGAACTGCACGGTGGTGAGTCCCATGTCGGCGGCGAGATTCACCACCTGCTCGTCGATCTCACCATAGGGCGCGCGAAACAGCGTCGCATAGCGCCCGGTGAGCGTGTACATCACGTTTTGCGTCCACTCGATTTCGTTCCGCAGGCGTTGGGGGGAGACCTCGCGCGGATGCGGGTGCAGGAAGGTGTGGTTGCCGAGTTCGAACAGCGGATGCCAGGCCAGCAGTCGTGTCTCGTGCGGATGTTCCTCCATCCACTTGCCGCCGAGAAACAGCGTCGCCGGGACGTTCAGGTCGATGAGCGCGCGGATGATGCGCTCGTCGTACTGGCTGGGTTTGTGCGTCGAGCAGGCATCAAAGGTGAGCGCGATAAGCTTCTTTGCGCGCGATCCGCTGGAGATTACTTGTGGTGTAACCGATTCCAGCGCCGGCGCATTCATTGGGTTGCCCGCTGGAGGCGAAAAGGCGAGTTCGCGCTCCTTGTCAGGCGCCGGTTCCAGCATCGCGCAACCGCCGAGCAGCACGGCGCCGGCGAGCAGGCCAAGGCGGGCAGAAGGGAACCAGGATGACATGGGTCTGGTGAATTGGGCGCGAGCGGTTATTGTTAAACTGTAGACTACGCAATGGACAACGGGTTCCACGTCGCAGCTTCATGTTCGTGGCAACCGGAGGGAGTAGATGAGTCATCTTTTTGCGCCGCTGAAACTGCGTGATCTGCGGTTTCGCAACCGCATTTTTGTCTCGCCCATGTGCCAGTATTCCGCCGAGCAGCGCGACGGTATGCCGGACAACTGGCATCTTGTGCATCTCGGCAGCCGGGCGGTTGGCGGTGCGGGACTGGTCATGGTGGAGGCCACAGGCGTGTCCCCCGCCGGTCGCATTTCGCCGCAGGATCTCGGGCTATGGTCAGACGCGCAGCGCGATGCCTTTCGTCCTATCACCGAATTCATCCGCGCCCAAGGCGCGGTTGCGGCGATCCAGTTGGCACACGCCGGCCGTAAGGCCTCCACCGATCAGCCGTGGCGCGGCGGCGCGCCGCTCGCGCCGGAAAAGGGCGGTTGGCAGCCACTTGCACCAAGCGCGCTTCCCTTTGCGCCCGACTCAACCACCCCGCATGCGCTAACAGCAAAAGAGATCGACACAGTCGTTCATGACTTTGCGGACGCCACAGCCCGGGCACTGTCAGCCGGGTTCGAGGTGATTGAAATTCACATGGCGCATGGCTATCTGTTGCATAACTTCCTCTCGCCACTCTCGAACCAGCGAACCGACGCCTACGGCGGCAGCCTCGAGAATCGGGCACGCTTGCCGCTCGCCGTGGCGCGTGCGGTGCGCGCTCTCTGGCCCGAGAACTGGCCCGTGTTCGTGCGCATCTCGGCGAGCGATTGGATGGAGGGCGGTTGGGATCTCGCGCAGTCCATCCGGCTCTCACGGTGGTTTAAGGAGTCGGGTATTGATCTTGTCGACTGCTCGAGCGGCGGGTTAAGCCCCGATGCGAGTATCCCGGCGGCGCCTGGCTACCAGGTTCCGTTCGCCGCGGCGATTCGCCGCGAGGCAGGCATTGCCACTGGTGCCGTCGGGCTCATCACTGAACCCGCGCAAGCCGAGCGTATCGTGGCGAGTGGCGAGGCCGATGTGGTGCTGCTCGCGCGCGCCATGCTGCGCGATCCCTATTGGCCGTTGCACGCCGCACAGGCACTTGGGACGGACGTGCCGTGGCCACCGCAGTACCTGCGGGCAAAGCCGGGTTGAACCAGTTTCATCCGCGAGGCATCCAACTCCTAGCATATGCGTAACAGCACCACACGCTTTCTCACGATCGCTGCATTGTTGCTCGTGGCGCTTACAGGTTACTTCGCCTGGGAGTACCTGCGCATGCGCGAGGCCCTGGAAGAGGCGAGTGGTCGCAATGCGGAGCTGATGTTCGAAGCCAATCGGGCGCGCGACGAGCTCAAGGCCATGAGTCAGCGGCTGGAGCAGGATCTCGCCAAGGTATCGAAGGAAAAGGAGGCGGAGCTCGAACGGCTCAAGGGCACGCACGATGAGATGGTCAAGGGCCTGCAGAAGGAGATCGAAGCGGGTGAAGTCACCATTACGCGGCTCGCCGACCGGTTGTCGGTGAAGATGGTCGATCGAATTCTCTTTCCAATTGGCGAGGCGGCAATCGGGGAGCCCGGTCGCAAGGTGCTCGAGCGCGTGGCCAAGGTTCTGGCGCAGGCCCAGGACAAGACCATCCGCATCGAGGGCCATACCGACAACGTTCCGATCGGCAAGCAATTGCGCGATCGTTATCCGACCAACTGGGAGCTCTCTACCGCGCGCGCCACGACGGTCGCGCGCATACTGCAGCAGGCGAGCGGCGTCGATCCGGCCGCGTTCGAGGCAGTGGGCCTCGGCGAGTTTCACCCGGTGGCGGACAATCGCACCGAGAAGGGGCGCAGTCTCAATCGCCGCATCGAAATCCAGCTCTACCCGCGTGTCCGGGCGCTCGCCCAGGAACTGCCTATTTCGTCAGGTGCGCCCACTCCAGGGGACTCCCCTGCCAAGCCCTAGGGAACAGCGAGTCAAGCTGGTAGATTTTCACCGCAGGATCGAAGAAATCGCGGCCCACGGGATACCGACCGGGTGCGCGCGATCGCGACCGCGCTTGGCAACGGACAAGCATCATGAACCTGGATCGTCCACGCAAGTTTTCGTTTCCCTGGCGCGTGGGAAACCGATTCACTTTGCTGGTCGATGGGGAGCGGTTCTTCCCACGCATGCTGTCAGCCATCGATGCGGCGCGCTCACATGTGCTTCTCGAAATCTATCTGTTCGAATCCGGTGTCGTGGCGGATCGCTTCATTGCCGCGCTCACGCGCGCGGCCGGTCGGGGTGTGGCCGTGAAGCTACTGCTCGATGCATACGGGGCGCACGGCCTGTACTCGCCAGACCGTGCGCGGCTGGTCGCAGGTGGTGTAGACGTGCGCTACTACAATCCGCTCCAGATGCGCCAGTGGCTCGGCAACATGTTTCGGGACCATCGCAAACTCCTGGTCGTGGATGGCGAGATCGCCTATACGAGCGGGGCCGGAATCACGGACCAGTTCCATCCGGCGCATGATGCGGCGCGCGCCTGGCGCGAAACCGCCGTGGAGGCCGGTGGCCCGGTGGTGGCGGACTGGCAGGCACTCTTCGTGCGAAATTGGGAACAGCACACCGGCGAAGCGCTCGTGCTGCCACCCGCGACGAGCGAGCCCGTTTCGAGCGGTGTGCCGGGGCGGGTTGTGATCTCGAGTGCATTGGTCAATCAGGACATCAAGCGCTCGCTCTACACGCGGGTGCGCCGTGCACGCCGGCGGGTCTGGATCGAGACCGCCTATTTCGTCCCCTCACGCAGGGTTCTGCGCGCCTTGCAGCACGCAGCCGCCCGCGGAGTCGATGTGCGGCTACTGTTACCCGGACCCTACACCGACCATCCCGCCGTGCGCCATGCTGGCCGGCGTTTCTATGGCCGCTTGCTCAAGCGCGGCGTGCGCATATTCGAGTACCAACCGCGTTTCCTGCACGCCAAGACCGTACTGGCCGATGACTGGGTATCGATCGGATCGAGTAACCTCGACCGCTGGAACTTGCGCTGGAATCTGGAGGCCAACCAGGAGATCCACAGCGAGCCCTTTGCCGCCGAGGTGGCTGACATGGTCGAGAACGATTTCTCCGAAAGCAAGGAGCTGCATTACCAGCTCTGGCGGCAGCGCCCGCTCCGTGAGCGACTGCGCGAACGCTGGTGGGGTCGGGTCGATGCGTGGCTCGAGAGCATCGGCCGGCGGCGTGGGGTGCGCCGGCGCATGGCACGTCGGAGCGTGCCGTGAGCGAGCGCGTCGTTTTTCTGGATCGCGCCAGCGTCCGCGCAGACTTTCGCCGCCCGGAATTCGACCATGTGTGGGTCGACTACCCGCAAACCCTGCCGCAGGAGGTGGTCGGTCGCCTGTCGGGTGCGACGATTTCCATCAGCAACAAGGTGCCGATCATGGGCAACACGATTGCGCAGTTGCCCGCGTTGCGCATGATCGCGGTGTGCGCGACTGGCACCAACAACGTCGATCTCGATGCCTGCCGCGCGCGCGGTATCGTGGTAAGCAATATCCGCGACTACGCCACCCACACCGTACCGGAGCATGTGTTCATGCTGATGCTCGCATTGCGGCGCAACCTGCTCGCCTATCGTGCTGCTGTGCAGGCCGGCGAGTGGCAGCGTGCCGGGCGTTTCTGCCTCATGGACTATCCCATCGAGGACTTGCACGGCGCGACGCTTGGCATTGTTGGCGGCGGAGCCTTGGGCAGTTCGGTGCATCGCCTCGCCGAGGCGTTCGGCATGCGTGTATTGCTTGCCGAACGCAAGGGCGCGGGCGCGATCCGCGCTGGATATGCATCGTTCGACACGGTGCTGGCGGATAGCGACGTGATCACGCTGCACCTGCCGCTTACGCCGGAGACCCGTCACCTGATCGGCACGCCGGAGCTCGCGCGCATGAGAAAGACAGCGATTCTCATCAATACTGCACGTGGCGGGCTAGTTGACGAGTCGGCGCTGGCCGCGGCATTGAAGCAGCGGCGCATTGCGGGCGCGGCATTCGATGTCCTGACAGAGGAGCCACCACGAAGCGGCAATCCCTTGCTCGATCTCGACCTGCCAAACTTCATCCTCACCCCGCACAATGCGTGGGCAAGCCGGACGGCGATGCAAGCCATGGCCGATCAGTTGATCGAGAATCTCGAGGCCTTCGCGCGCGCTGCACCGCGCAACCGCGTGGTCTAGCCGCCAGTACGCGTCAGCAGCTCGGCGAACAGGCGGCAGGCGTCGGAGATTGTGAAGACGCCAGCCAGCTTGTCCTCGCGCATCACCAGTGTGACGTCAACGTCGTGTGCCGCCATGTGATGCACCACGTCGACCAGCGGGGTGGCAGGCGCCACAGCGTAGACGGAGGGGCTACAGATGTCTTGCACGCGCGTGTTGCTGGTCACGGCCAGGTCCCAGCCCGCCGCAGCGGCGCGCGTGAGATCGCGCTCGGAAATCACCGCGACAAAACGCTCGCCTTGGCGCACCGGCAAGTGCCGGATGTGCAACTGCGTCATCAGGGTGCGCGCGCTCGCAGCGTGCGCATCGGCCTCGATGGAATAGGGGAAGGGCGTCATGACGGACTCGACGGTCGGGGTTGCCATGGACCGGGCTCCACGTTGTTGGGCCGAAGTTGCCTACGATACCAAGCGGCGGGCCCAAGTCCACGGGCGACCGGGATCGAGTACAATGCGGCGCATATTCCCGGCTCTCCTCGATCCATGAAGAAACATCTCGTCATCTCGGCGCTTGGCAAAGATCGCCCGGGTATCGTCAACGCGCTCTCCAAGACCGTACTCGACAGCGGCTGCAATGTCGAAGACAGCCGCATGACCGTGCTCGGTGGGGAATTCGCCGTCATGCTCCTGGTGAGCGGTGCCTGGAACGCGATCGCCAAGCTGGAATCGCAAATCAAGACGATCGAGGCTCGACTCGAGCTCACTATCGCTACCCGGGCGACAGAGGCACGTACCAACAAGGACAAGATGGTGCCGTATGTCGTCGATGTCGTGGCGATGGATCACCCGGGAATCGTGCACGACGTTGCCGCGTTCTTCTCGACGCGCGAGATCAATATCGAGGATCTCAGCAGCTGGACCTACGCCGCCGCCCATACCGGTACGCCGATGTTCTCGATGAACATGGTGATCAGTGTGCCGGCCAGCGTGAACATCGGCCAGTTGCGCGAGGAGTTCACGCGCTTTTGTGATGAGCTCAATCTCGACGCGACGCTCGAGCCTTCGCGTCACTGAGCCGGCTCACCGGGGTTTTGGGCGGCGCAGCTCGTAGCCCGAGTAGCGCAGCTGCTCTTCCCCGCCGCGGCGAACCACCCGGACCGTTTCACCCATCAACCAGCCGGTGCCGTGTAGCACCAGCTCGGTGTCGGAAACCGGCTTGACCGGCACCAGCACTTCCAGACCGAGCCAGCCCGGCAGGGCGTAGTAGAAATACAGCACGCCATCGTCATAGCGCAGCTCGATGCGCTCAAGTTCGATGAGATCAAGCAGCGCATCCCGCTCTACTGCCTCCCACACCCCAAGGCGTTTCTGCCAGGCCGGCGGTAGCGGAGCGCGCGGGATCTTCTGCGCGAAGCGCAGTACATGGTCCTTGTAGCGGGCAACCACGAACGACTCGCCGGCAATCGAGGCCGGCCGCATGCTTATTTCGGAAAGCAGACTGAGCGGAATCGGGATGAGTCCGAGCAGGCGATACTGCACGCCGAAGCTGCCATCTGGCCGCCGCTCGAGCGCGAACGTCTTGCCGAGCGCAAGGGCGCGGGGCGCGTCGGGTTCGCCGGTAACCGTGATGCGCCCAAGGAAGCTAGCGTAGTGCCCGGCGACATCCGCTGCCGGCGCCGGCGCGGTCGGTGCTGCGACGGTTGGCGCCGCAATCGGCGGCTCGGCGCGCACGCCGCGTGCCTGCAGCACGGACTCAAGCAGCGCCTCGCTCACTTGCTCCACCGTACGGGCACCTTTCGACGAATTGGTGAGCAGAATCACAGCGAGCTTGTGTTCCGGGACAAGCAGGATGCGTCCGCGACCGGTAGGGCTCGCGTTATACAACCAGGCGACCTTGGCGCGCGGCGCGGTGTCGAGCCGCACGCCCGAGAGGCGCCAGCCAAGTCCGACGCGCGCGTCAAGATCGAGTGGTACGTCAGCGTTCTGCACGCGCAGCATCTCGGCAATACTCGATTCCCTGAGCACGCGCTTCCCGTCGAGCACGCCACCCGCGAACAGCATTTGCACGAAGCGCGCGAGGTCCGTGACGTTGCTGTACAGGCCCTTGGCCGGCGTGTCGCGCAGCCGCAAGTCGGGCAGTTCCTGGGTTCCGCGCCAGTAGCCCTTGGCGCGAAGCCGCGGTGTGATGCCGACCGGATTGAAAGTGGACTCGCGCATGCCCAGCGGTGCCAGTACGCTCGTCTGCATGTAGGCGCCGAACTCGCGACCGGTGACGACCTCGATCAGGCGCCCTGCCACCGCGTACCCCGGGTCTGATGGGCTGTAAACGTGATTGGATGGGTACGCAGTGTACTCGTCGCGCAGTTGCGCAACCGTCGCAGCAAGCGCAAGCGGCCTGGCGGTCCACATCCCCTTGAAGTGCATCGCCGGCAGCCCGGCGTGATGCGAAAGCAGGCGGCGCATGGTAATTGGCGCGCCGGGCGCAAAGCGCGTCTTGATGGAGAACTCGGGAAGCTTTTCTGCGATCGGGCCATCCAAGTCGATTGCGCCCTTCTCGGCAAGCTGCAAGACCGCCGTCGCAGTGAGCAGTTGGGACAGCGTGCCAACCGGATAGACCGTCTCAGCGCGGGCACGCTCGCCACGCGTCTTGTCCGCCAGCCCGAAGCCCTGGGCCCACAGGATGCGCTGGTCGTCGACGAGTGCGATGCTGGCGCCGGGGATCTCCTCTTCCTTCATACCGGTTTCCAGCAGCTCGACCACGCCCTGGCGGATCGGGGCGAAATCGAATGCTTGCGCCGCCGGGATGAAGGCGATCGCCAGTGCGAGGGCGGTAACTGCGCGTGCAGCGAGGGGGCACATCGCGGGCGTGCCGGAAGCCTCAGGCGTTGGCGGCGCGCGCCATGCCGTGCGTAAGACGCGCACGCTCGCTGAAAGCGAGCAGGCGCGGAAAGAACGAGAGAAAGTTGCGCTCGAAGTCCTCGTAACGGCTCTGGAGCTCCTGCACGCCATCGGCGAGGACTGCCGCGCGCGGGTAGCGGCGCAGGCGTCGTGCCATGCCTTGCAGGGCAGCGTCCACCGCCCACGTCTCGGCATAGGAGCCGAGCCAGTCTTCCGCACTCATGTGCGGCGCGATGCGCGCGAGGCGCTCGGGGAGCTCAGCGCGGCGCGCGCGCAGTAGCGTGTAGACATGCGCCGTGAACTGATCGAGCGGCTGGTCGCAGAAGGATTCCCAGTGACGCGCGAGGAAGTGGTCATAAAACACGTCAACAAGTATTCCCGAGAAGCGGCGACGCTCCGTGCTCACCAGCGCACGGCTCTCGCGCACGGTTTCGTGGTGATCGGTATAGCGGTCGATGGCGCGGTGCAGTGCGATCGCGTCACGCACGCCCGGGGAGTACGTTTGCATCGCCTGTCCCTTCACAAAGTCGCCGAGCAGCGCGCCGAGCAGCGCATCGGAGGAATGCGAGGAAAGCAGCAGGTGTGCGAGGTAATTCACAAAAATTGCAGCAGGACCAGCGGCGGAAGGACCTATTTTCCCACAATTGCGCCGGTTCGACGAGCAACCCCTGAGGCTACACGGGATTTTGTTTCGCGCGGCACGCCGGCGTAGGATTTGCTGACCCGGTCCGGCCGCGATCGGTCATTTCACACTGAAGGAGAGCAAATGAGTCTGGATCAGGATCTCAAACGGGACTGGCTGAGTCTTGAGAATCCGCGCGAGGCTTTTACGCGCCGCGATTTCGTGGTGACGATGCTTGGCGTCGGCTTTGCTGCTGCCGTGCAGCCGGTGGTCGCGCAGACCGCCATCAAGACCGACGCTGCCGGTCTCACCGCCGGAGAGGTAAAGATACCGGTCAAGGACGGGACCATCCCGGCCTATCGGGCCATGCCCGCGAAGGGCACCAACTTCCCGATCGTGCTGGTGGTACCGGAAATCTTCGGCGTGCACGAGTACATTGCCGATACCTGCCGGCGCCTCGCCAAGGTCGGTTACCTTGCCATCGCGCCGGAGCCGTTTGTGCGTCTTGGCGATGTGCGCAAGCTCCCCGACGTGAAGACCATTCTCGAAACGGTCATTTCCAAGACGCCGGATGCACAGGTGTTGTCTGATCTCGATGCCACCGCCAAGTGGGCGGCGGCCAATGGCGGCAATGGCGCCAAGCTCGCCATCACCGGTTTCTGCTGGGGCGGGCGCATCACCTGGCTTTACAGCGCCCACAACCCGAAAGTGAAGGCAGCCGTCTCGTGGTACGGGCGCGTCACTGGCGACAAGACCGAGCTCACGCCGAATCAGCCGATGGATCTCGCCAAGTCTATTAAAGTGCCGGTGCTTGGCCTTTATGGTGGTGCAGACTCCGGGATCCCCGTCGATCTTGTAGAAATAATGCGCGATGACATGAAAGATGCTGGTCTGCCGTCCGAGTTCGTGATCTACCCCGACGCAGGTCATGCCTTCCACGCCGACTACCGGCCGAGCTATCGCAAGGAAGCCGCCGAAGACGGTTGGAAGCGCATGCTGGCGTGGTTCAAGAAGTACGGCGTATCGTAATCAGCGCGGCTCACACCATGGTGCCGCGCTGTTGCGGCGCCATGGTGTGACCTCTCCGGCGCCGGCAGCAAATGGTCCGGTTGTTGGTTACGCTCTTTTGGCCGGCGGCGCGAGTCGCGCTATAGACCCAGGATCCAGTGGGCGAGCTTCTTTGCCTCGCCGTCGCTGACCTTCCAAGCCCCCATGCCCGCAGGCGGCATGACGTTCGAACCCCAGTGATCCGCGCAGCCTTTCTTTATCTTCTCCGCCACAATTTGCTCGGCGTTTGGCACGCGCTTATAGCGCTTCGCGACGGCCGTGAAGGACGGGCCCGTGATCTCCTTGTCCACGTTGTGACATTCCAGGCAGTTCTTGGACCGGGCGAGATTCGCATCGGCACGCACCGGCGTCGTTGCCATCGCGGCAGTCATTGCCAGTGCAGTGGCGAGCAATAGTGCTTTCATTCTCCATTCTCCTTGCAGTCTAGCCAGCATTGACGAAGAGGCTGGGCAAGCCCGCTCAATCAAACTCAATTCAACGATTCTCGCCCCCTGTCGATGAGGGAGTCAAACCAGCGAAGGTCTCACAATGCGCGTCCAGCGGCTCGCGGGCATGCAGAGCATTAGCGAAGCAGTCGCACCAGCCGGTCGACGAGCGTCGGCTTTCCGAACACCCCGCCGAGCACGCGGCCGACACGCGGAACGTCGACGTCCTGGATCATGACGTACTTGCCGCCCGCTTCCTCGACGAGGATCTGGCTCGCGGCAAGGTCCCAGATGCGGTTGCCGTAGTCGACCATCGCGTCCGCCGCGCCGGTGATGGCGCAGGTGTGCGCAAAACAGCTGCGATAGATGCGGTGGTTCGGGTGCTGACGCGTGATGGCATCGAAAAGATTGCCGTGATCGGCGTAACGCGTGAAATTGGCGCGCGCCGAGAGCACCACGCGTTCGTTGCCGTCGATCAGGGAGGGATCGAGATCGGTGAGGCGCACGCGCTCGCCGTTCTGGAAGGTGCCGAGACCCCACGCTGCGCCGACCCGAAGGTTGAGCGCAGGATGGTCGATGACTCCGATAAGCGGGTAGCCCTGGAAGTGCAGCGCAATGATGCTGCCGTAGGTTGGCACGCGCTGAACGAAATCCTCGGTGCCGTCGATCGGATCGAGAATCCACTGAAACGCCGCCGCCGGATGCACGGGCGCGTATTCCTCGCCCAGGATGCCATGCGTCGGGAGTTGCTGCTGTATGAGGGCGCGGAGTCTTTCCTCGGTCTTGAGGTCGGCACTGGTGACGAAACTTCCGTCGTTCTTGCGCAGCACTTCGAATCCGGTCGTCCATGCGGCTTGCAGAACCTTGCGCGCTTCGTCCGCAAACTCCGACGCGCGCTGGTAGAGGCGCTGAATCTCGGCAGGATCGATTTGTGCGCGGGGATCGGCGGTGGCGGGGCGGGTGGACACGGTGCTGGCCATTATACGCAGCCTGCTCGTGACACCGTGAGCGTCGGCGCCAATCGTTTCAGCGCCATGGCGGCGCCGAGGACTGTGATCAACGCTCTGATGTCTTCAGTGGCAAAGCGCACATTCGAATCGAGCGACAGCTCGTGCGCTGCTGCGCGATGCCAGTTACAGCAGGATTGGCTTGTCAGGCAGTTCATCGCCGCGACGGTCTGGTCCAGGGAAGTGGCGCACGAGTTGCTCGCTCACTTGCGTGATGCCATAAAGCACGCCCCGCTCGAATTGTCCGGCGCGGAATTGCTCTTCCATCGCGCGGCAGATGCGCTCCCAGCCCGCAGTGCCGACGTGCTTGTGAATGCCGCGGTCTGAAACGATCTCAACGTCACGATCCGCGAGCAGCAGATAGATCAGCACGCCGTTGTTTTCCTCGGTGTCCCATACGCGCAGATTGGCGAATACCTCGACGGCGCGCGCACGCGCGGACACGCCACGCACGAGCGGCACCAGATCAAGCGCGGTCTCGACCGCGAAGCGGATTTCACCACGGTGCTTGCGTTCAGCGGCGCGAATCGCCTGCTGGATGCGCGAGAGACTTGCCGCCGGAAACAACTGGCGCCGGCGCCAGGCCGGTGTGACAAGATGCCGAATGATCCGTGCCAGCTTCATTACCAGCTCCCCGAGGCGCCACCGCCTCCGAAACTACCGCCTCCACCGCTGAAGCCGCCACCCCCTGAAGACCAGCTTCCGCCCGAGCTGCCGCTCGACCAGCCTCCGTAGCCGCGCCGTCCAGGCCCACCGGAACCCCCGAACCCCATCACGAGCGTCAGTACAAACACCAGGATGCCAATGATCAGGGCGCCGGTCAGGGAGCCCAGGAAGATCCAGAACATCAGGCCGCCGAAGCCGCCGGCGATAGTCGCGCCGAGCAGCCGGCCCGCCAGCCTTCGCATCATCCCGCCGAAGATGAGGGCAGCGAAGAATGCCGTTCCGATCCAGTCGATCCAGTCGCCAATTGCCCGGCCGCGCGCCGGACGCTTCGCAGGAGGCGGTAGCGGTTCACCCTCCACGAGCCGGATCAGCTGGTTCATGCCGGCCTCAATGCCGCCCGCGAAGTCGCCGGCACGAAAGCGTGGCACGACAATTTCGTCGATTATGCGCTTGGCGATGGCGTCCGGTACCACGCCCTCGAGTCCGTAGCCGACCTCGATGCGCAGCTTGCGATCGTTCTTGGCGACGATCAGGATCAATCCGTCGTCGATTCCCTTGCGTCCGAGCTTCCAGGCCTCTGCCACGCGGATGCCGAACTGTTCAATCGTTTCGGGTTGCGTAGAGGGGACAATGAGCACGGCGAGTTGGGCGCCTTTGCGCTGCTCCAATTCCTTGAGCCGCGTTTCCAGCGCGGCGCGCTGGCTGGCAGAGAGGGTATCGGTCTGGTCGGTAACGCGCGCCGTAAGCGCCGGGACTGAGAGTTCGGCGTGCGCCGCGCCAACCGCCAGCAGCGCGCCGAACAGGAGTGTCAGTGCGCGGGCCTTCACGCCGCGGCGCTACTTCTTTGGGGCAGAACCGCCGAAGTCGACTTTGGGCGGCTGGGCAATGGCCTTCTCGTTCTCCACGGCAAAGGTCGGCTTGACGTCGAACTTGAAGAGCATCGCCGTGAGGTTGGTCGGGAAGCGACGCACGACCACGTTGTAGTCCTGCACCGCCTTGATATAGCGGTTGCGCGCCACCGTGATGCGGTTCTCGGTGCCTTCCAGCTGCGCCTGCAGCTCGCGGAACGATGCGTCCGCCTTGAGTTGTGGATAGTTCTCGACCACAACCATCAAGCGCGAAAGTGCGGAAGACAGTTCTCCCTGTGCCGACTGGAAGCGGGCGAAAGCCTGTGGATCGTTCAGCAGTTGTGGTGTCGCCTGGATGGTGCCGACCTTGGCGCGCGCCTCGGTCACCTGGGTGAGCACCTCCTGTTCGTGCTTGGCGTAGCCCTTTACCGTCTCAACCAGGTTCGGGATGAGATCGGCACGGCGCTGATACTGGTTCAATACCTCCGCCCAGGCCGCCTTGATCTGCTCATCGGTTTCCTGAAGGGTGTTGTAACCACAGCCGCCGAGCGAAAAGCTCGCGGCCAAGAGGGCCAATATGGCAATCCAGCGACGCATGTCAGTGCCTCCGTTGAACGTTCGATGCGGTTGCCCAAATGACGATCGTCATCAGGCGACGACCAGTCGCGCCTCACCCTGATCGCGCATGGCGGCGAGCGCCACCTCGGCGCGTGCCAGCAAGGATTCGGCATCCTCGCCGGCGGCGTGTACCGCCAGCGCTCCGGCGAATCCGGGTAGCGGATAGCGCTCATCGTCGATCATGAAATACGATTCGGCAGCGCGTTTCTGCGCCTTCTCCAGCGCGCGCCAGGCGCCGTCACGCTCAGTGTGAGGGAACAGCAACGCAAAGCCGCGCTCCCCGAACTGACCGACCGCATCATAGGTACGGAAGTTCGCGAAGATCGCGGTTGCGTAGCGGGCGACTACGGCCTCGACCGCGCCACTGCCGTGATGGCGCTCAACCGCCTCCAGCTCGGGTAGGTCGATCAGCGCCAGCACCAGCGCATGCTTGTGACGGTGCACGCGCTCCACTTCCGATGCGAGCTGGTGCAGGAAGAAATCGCGACGCACGATCGGCGCGATGCGCCGAACGATCCGCGTGCTGGCGCGTGCTACCGCGCGCACCAGGCTCTTGCGTTTGGCGCTACTCCGTTCAGGCGTGGCCTGCGCCTTGGCGACGTCACTTTCCAGATCCTTGATGCGGTCGCGCGTGGCGGTGAGTTCCTGCGCCAGCATGTCGCGCTCGCGGGAGAGATCCTGCACCGTTGCCGCCCATTCCTGCTTGAGCGTCGAGAAATCGCGCATGGTGCCGTAGATCGCCTCCCAGGCATCGTCCTCGGAGCGTTTCAATTCCTGGTAGCGCACGCGCCGCTCGGTGAGTGGCTCACGTGGCGGATCCGCAATCACGGTGCGCCGCAAATCGGGCGCAGCAGCTGTTTCGCGCGGCGCGACGCGCTCGACGACCGCCTCCGGCGCTTGCGCCGAAGTGGGGTGGGCCGGGTCGTTGTCCTGCTCGTCCAGGTAGGGGACGAGGTGCTGCTGGATGAGGCGAGCCTTGATGCGCGTGCGAGGGAGATTGATGGGGTCGGCGGCGTAACGGGAAAGCTGCTGATGCAACCACTGCACGTAATCCCCGTTGATTTCGCCGCGGCGGGAAAACCACTGCAGGCCCTGGGTCAGCAGGGTGTGCAGCGCCATGTCACTGCGGTTGCGTTGCAGACCTTCGAGCAGTCGGCTGAGGGTGCGCCCGAGGATTGGGTCTGCAAACGGCATTCGGCCGGGATCCACTGTGTCCTGCTCCTCCCAGAGATGTCGGACAGTGGACCGACATTATCCTACAAGATTGTCGCTGCGCCTATGCTTGACGGCGGGTCGCATTGTGTGACGGGCTCATGTCAGTCAGCGCGTAGCGGGCGCCGCTCGCGGCGGACCCAACGGTCGCCGAGCTTGCGGTAGACACGTTTCACCGCGGACCAGGCAACGCGGTGTGCCACCGCCTCGCGGTCGATGCGGCTCGCATATTCAAGCCAGGCGTTGTTGAACGCCTTGCGATAGATCTCGCAGGCATGCAGCGGCAGGACTCGGCGCACGGCGGCAGGCAGGGCGCGGCGGCTTGCGTAGGGCATCAGACCAGCAGGCGGCGGCGGGTGAGCAGCACTGCGATCGCGAAACCCGAGAGCGCGTAGGCCGTGAGCACCGCGACGTGCAGCGCCACGTTGGAAAGCGGTAGCCCGGCCATCAGCGGGCGCACCAGCTCGACGGCATGTGTGAGTGGCAATACCTGCACGATGGTCTGCAGCGGCAATGGCAACGATGTCACCGGATAGAAGACGCCCGAGAGAATGAACATCGGCGTCAAGACGAGCGTCATGTAGTAATTGAAGAAATCGTAGCCGCGCGCCAGCGCGCTCATGATGAGCCCAATGCCGGCGAAACTGAGCCCGATCAGGAAGATCACGGGCAGCGTCCAGAGCGCGCGCCAACCATCCACCGCGCCGAGCACTCCGGCCACCGCCAGAATCCCGGCCGCGCTGATCAGGCTCTTGGTGGCGGACCACAGCCATTCACCTGCCAGCACGTCCTCTATTTCAAGCGGCGTGGCAAGAATCGCATCGTAGGTCCGTTGCGGCACCATGCGTGTGTATACCGAGTACATCGCCTCGAAACTGGCTGTATTCATGGCGGCGGAAGCGAGGATGCCGGACGCGAGGAAGGTGAGGTAGGGCATGTTCATCATATTGCCGATGAACATGCCAAGACCGTAGCCGAGACCGAGCAGGTAAATGAACGGCTCGCCGAAGTTGATGAACAGACTCGGCGTCAGGAACTTGCGAAATACCAGTGCGTTGCGTCGCCAGACGGCGAAGGCGGCGTGGCGCAGGCGCGGCAGCAGGTGGGAAAGTTCGGTCATCAGTCGCGCAGGTCCCGGCCGGTGAGCTTGAGAAAAACGTCTTCGAGATTGGCTGGGCGATGAAGGAAGCTGATCGCTGCCTGGCCCTCGAGCTGTTTGATCGCCGCGCGGGCGTCGTGCGTGTAGTAGTAATAGGTGTCGGCGACTGCCTCGAAGCGGCCGTTGGGCAGGGGTGCGAGCGTCGCGCGTGCCTTGTCGGCCTCTCCCTGGAGCTCCAGCACCTCAGGCTCGACGTGTCGGCGTATAAGTGCGGCCGGGGTGCCACGCTCGAGAATGCGCCCGTCATCCATGACCACCAGTTCGTCGCAGAGTCGCTCGGCCTCCTCCATGTAGTGCGTCGTGAGCAGCAAAGTCTTCCCGGCGGCCCGCAGCGCCCGCAGCCGTCCCCAGATCATGTGCCGGGCCTGGGGATCAAGCCCGGTTGTAGGTTCGTCGAGCACCACCAGCTCCGGGTCGTTCACCAGCGCGCGGGCGATGATGAGGCGGCGCTTCATGCCGCCGGAGAGCGTATTGATACCCGCATCGGCGCGATCGGTTAGCCCGGCAAATTCGAGCAAGGCGGGAATGCGCTCCGCAAGGGTCTTGCCCCCGATGCCGAAGTAGCGGGCGTAGATACGCAGGTTTTCGACTACCGTGAAGTCGGGATCGAGATTGTCGGTTTGCGGCACGACGCCGGTCCGAGCCCGAATATCGCGGCCGTGCGTGCGGATTGGCAGACCGAAGACATCGAGCGCGCCATCGTCCATCGGCGATTGCCCGAGCAGCATGCGCAGGGTAGTGGTCTTGCCGGCGCCATTTGGCCCCAATACGCCGAAACAGCATCGCGCCGGAATCTCGATATCGACGCCACGCACCACGATGCGCTCACCGTAGCGTTTGACCAGTCCGCGCGCCGTGATGATTGCAGTCATGCGCGCATGCTACCGGCTTGGGCCGGCGATAGGAATGCGTGGCGCGCCGGTTTGATGCGGCTACACTGGTTAGGTTCATGCGCGCAATGACAAATCCCTCCACCTTCGGCGCCGGCTTGCTATCGGCGATGTTGGTTGTCGCCCTGGCGGGTTGCGCCGCACCGGCCGGCCAGGATGCCGAAATGGTTTCGACCGTCGGTGGACGTAGCGCCGCGGCGGCACCGGCGCGTCCCGCGCCACCCGATCCGATGGCGCTCGGGAATGCCGACGCTCCGCTCATGATCGTGGAGTTTTCCGATTACCAGTGTCCCTACTGCCGGCGCTTTCACGCTGAAGTGCTGCCGGAGCTGCGACGCAACTATATCGACACCGGCAAGGTTCGGCTGGTCTTCAAGGACCTGCCGCTTCCTATGCACCGTGAGGCGCTGCCGGCCGCGGTGGCCGCGCGCTGCGCGGCGGCACAGGGCAAGTACTGGGAAATGAACGAGGCACTGTTTGCCAACCAGGCGGATCTCTCAGCCGACCTTTATCCACGCATCGCTCAGGCCCTAGGTCTCGATCTGAAAGGCTTCGAGGCCTGTCGCGCCGATCCGGCTACTGCGCAGACCGTAATGGGCGATGCCCGTGGGGCCCAACAATTCGGCCTCAGCTCGACTCCGAGTTTCCTGATCGGCCGGCGCGAAGGCGAACGCCTGCGCGTTGAGAGCGTCGGGCGCGGTTTTGCGGCCTACTCGGTATTCGCGCACGAACTGGACAAGCTGCTCGCCGCGACCGCCAAGGATGGCGGGAGTTAGGGCAACGCCGGCAGCCGTTGCCGCGCCCGATGCATCGGGCGCCAAGTGGTCGGTCACCTCAGCGCATCGCGGGATCGACGACGCGCTGGAACCACAATTCCAGCAACGCCAGGTGACGCAGCGTGCTGCCACCAATCGGTGTGAGCTTCTCGCCCTCCGGATTTGCCAGCAGCCGGTCCACCGTTGCCGGATTGAACAGGCAGCGCCGCCGGCAGGCATCGCTTGTTAAAAGCTCGCGCATGAAGGAAAGGAACGGTCCGCGGACGTACTTCAGAACGGGCACCGGGAAATAGCCCTTCGGTCGGTCGATAACGGCATCGGGTATCAGGCCGCGCGCAATGCGCTTCAAGGGGTACTTGCCCTCGTCGCGCAACTTCAATTCCGGCGGCATGGCGGCGGCAAGTTCAAGCAACTCGTGATCAAGAAACGGCACGCGCGCTTCGAGCCCCCACGCCATGGTCATGTTGTCCACGCGTTTCACCGGGTCATCGACGATCAGCGTGGTCATGTCGAGCCGCAGCATGCGATCGAGGAAGTTCGCGGCGCCCGGCTCGGCAAGCCGCTGCTCGATCAATCTGCTGGTGTGATCGTCTTCCTGCAACGATCGGTCAAGCAGCGTGAGCAGCTCAGCGTGTGTGCGGTCGAAATAGTGGCGACGCAGGCGTTCCATGTCGGAGCCACTGTCGGCGTTCATCCGTGGGTACCAGTAGTAACCGCCAAACGCCTCATCCGCGCCCTGTCCTGACAGCACGACTTTAACTTCCTTCTTGACGCGCTCGGCGAGCAGGTAGAACGCCACCACGTCCTGGCTGAACATCGGCTCGGACATGGCCGCGACGGCATCCGGCAGCGTGGCCAGGATCTCGCGATTGGGAATCGGGTAACGATGATGACGCGTGCCGAAGCGTGCCGCCACGATGTCAGAGTACTCAAACTCGTTGGCACGCTCCTCGGGCGTGTCTTCAAAGCCGATCGAGAAGGTCGGTACTTCGCGCGCGCCGATCTGATCGAGCAGCCCAACCAGCAGACTGGAGTCGAGCCCTCCGGAGAGCAGCACGCCGACCGGCGTATCGGCAGTCTCGTACTGGCGCTGCACGGCGCGTTCGCAGGCTGCGCGCGTCGCCTCGATCCATTCGGCTTCGGTCGGTGTTGCCTGCAGACGCTCCGCGAGTAGCTGCCAGTAGCGGGTTTCCTGTTGGCTACCGTCCGTTGAAATGCGGAGCGTAGTTGCAGGCGCGAGTTTGCGCACGCCACGCAGGATGGTGTGCGGCGCCATGACCACGCCGTGCAGGGTGAACTGCTGGTGCAGCGCGACCGGGTCAACACTGGTATCGATGTCCCCACCGGCAAGCAACGCCGGCAGCGTGGAGGCAAAACGGAAACGCTTGGCAGTGCGCGCGTAGTAGAGCGGCTTGACGCCGGTGCGGTCGCGCGCCAGAAACAGCCGACGCGCATTGCGATCCCAGATGGCAAAGGCGAACATGCCATTGAGATGTTCAACGCAGCGATCGCCCCACGCGGCATAGGCCTTGAGGATGACCTCGGTGTCGCCGTGCGAGAAGAAGGAGTAGCCATGCCCGGCAAGTTCGGCGCGCAGCACACGGTAATTGTAAATGGTGCCGTTGAAGACGATCGCGAGCCCAAGCGCCGCATCGACCATTGGTTGATGGGAGAAGGCGGACAGATCAATGACCGCGAGCCGGCGGTGTGCAAAGGCAAGCGGTCCGTCGCGGAATTGGCCGGCGTCGTCCGGACCACGGCGCGCCAGTGCAGCGGCCGTACGCGCCAGCGCCTGCTCGTCCGGGGGCGCATCGTCAAAGCGCAGTTCACCACAAATGCCGCACATGCTGGAGGCGAATGGTCGTGCAAGGCGCGTCCACAGGCAAGCGCGGCGGCGCGGTGCTAAGATCGATCGCCGAGGACAACGCCATGGCTACCGGACCGCGCAAACGCAGCGAGCTTGACGGCAAGAAACTTGATGCGCTCGTTGCCAAGGCCATCAAGGAGCGCGATACGCGGCTCGCCGGCTATCGCGAGCAGTCTCTGCGGCTGCATCCCTGGATCTGCGCCCGCTGCGGTCGCGAATTCACGCGCGAAAACCTTCACGAGCTCACCGTCCACCACAAGGATCACGATCACAACAACAACCCGCCGGACGGCAGCAACTGGGAAAATCTTTGCCTCTACTGCCACGACAACGAGCACCAGCGCTTCGCACACCTGGTGCGGGGTTATGACGTGAATCTCGGTGCGGAAAAGAAGGCCCCCGCGACGCACAGCCCGTTTGCCGGGTTGAAGGACCTTATCAAGGACAGGAGCGGCTGACGCCGCCCCCAACCGGTATTACACGCAGCCGGTCGGTTTGGGCAATCCGCCCCACTTGCAGATTAGCTTCATTGGACCTTTCTGGAAGATCGCGTACAGATCATTGGTGCTGACGCCCATCGCCTTGGCGAACTTGCGGATCGGCGGCACCACTCCGTCGTTGTCATACATGGCGCGCGCCTCGTTGATGTAGTGCATGATCTGGTCGGTGATCTCCATCCCATCACGGCGTGCGAGCTCGCGCGCAATCTCCTCGTTCCAGTCGTCACGGTCGACCAGAAACCCTTCGCCATCCACCTTTAGTTCCGTCATCGTCGTCATCGTTGCAGTGTCTCCCTTAAACACTCGTCATCAGTTACTTCGCGTTGCGACCGGCGCACTGAAAAGCGCCAATCGAGAACGAGTCTAACAGCACTTCGCTTCCTGCCCGGATTTCCCCCAACCACACTGCGGGATTGCAAGGCCCCGCGGAACAAGTGGGTATCACGGTTCGCTTGATGGCGGTCAAGGCAGCTCAACGCCTGAAGTACCTAATGTCGCGGTTGTCCGAGACGGAGCGATAGCAATGGGAAGATGGCATGTGATCTACGCAAGCGTGATTGGGGCGCTGGCGATCGCGTTAGTGGTGATGCTCTGGTTGTTCGTACTGACCGGCAAGACCACAGCGGTTCCGGGCGACACACGTCAGGCGATCGTGCTCGAGCCCGCGGAGCAGGCACTGATACGCACCGAAATGCGCAGGTTCCTTGCTGCGGTACAGGCGATTATCGCAGCTGCGCTCCACGATGACCCGGCCGCTATCGCGCAGGCTGCGCGCGCTCAGGGTATGGCGGCGGCGGGACAGGTGCCCGCCAGGCTCGCCGCCAAGCTCCCGATCGGTTTCAAGCAGATTGGCCATGGCGTGCATCACGAGTTTGACCGCATTGCCATCGATGCCGAGGCCATAGGGGACGGCAAGCTGGCGCTCTCCCAGCTTGCCGAGACGCTTAATCGGTGCATTGCCTGCCATAGCGCCTACCAGTTGGCGCCGGCGGGATCCTAAGCAAGCGCGTCGGCTGACATTGACGGAGATCAATTCGCCCGCCGGGCAAGACTTCTATCGTATCAGCCGGGTCCGCGGGTCGATGTCGAAGGTCGCTGGAGTGAAACTGCAACTGTGGCTGCCCAGGAAGCATCTGCGCTTGGCGAGCGTGTAGTTGGCTACACGCTGCGCGATAGTCGCTATCTGAACGTCACCAGCCGTTGCACGCTGCGCTGCACGTTCTGCCCGAAATTCAATGGCAGCTGGACGGTGCAAGATTTCGATCTGCGGTTGCGTTCCGACCCGAGCGCCGATGAATTGATCGAAGCCGCGGGTGACGTCCATGCCTGGCGCGAAATTGTCTTTTGTGGCCTGGGCGAACCGACGCTGCGCCTCTACACCGTGCTAGAGGTAGCGGCGCGGCTTCGCAAGCAGGGCGCGCCGCGGTTGCGACTCAACACGGACGGGCTTGCGAACCTCGTGTATGGACGGGATGTGACGCCCGATTTCGAGGGGAATATCGACGCCATCTCGGTCTCGCTCAATGCCCAGGACGAGGAAACCTACAATCGTCTCTGCCGCCCAAGCCTGCCCGGCAGCTATCAGGCAATGCTCGATTTCATACGCCATGCGCGCGACTACGTGCCAGAGGTAGTGGTGACTGCGATCGATGGTCTGCCGGGTGTGGATATCGAGGCTTGTCGGGAAATCGCCGAGCGGCTCGGGGTGCGGTTCCGCCGGCGCGTGCTGGGCGTCGTCGGCTAGCGCGGATTCGCGACTTGATCGAGGATGGAGCGTACGTCGCGCTCCCAGTGCTGGAACTGGCGCGTGAGCGCCGGGTCGCGGAAAAATGTGCCGAGCAGCGCCGGACTGTTAGTGAGCGCCAGGGTGGAATCGCCCTCCGCAAAGATCACGATCTTGAGCGGCAGGTACGGCAGCATCTCGGGATGCTGAGCGGTGAGGGCGCGCTGCTCCTCGATCCGTCCGAAGAACACGACTCGGTACTCCGCGGTCTTGAAGCCGCTCGAGGTGAGACCGATGTCAACGCGCTGCACGCGCGCGACCTTGTAGCCGTGGTCCTGAATGGCCTGTTGCAGGTTCGCCATCGCTTCCGGAAAGGTCTGGGTGGTGCGCACCATGATGAGTTCATCGGCCCGGGCCGTTACGCCCAGTATCAGCAGTACCGCAAGTGAGCAGCTACGCAGTGCGTTCATAGCGTTGCATCATCCAGCAGGCCGCTGTAGATCTTGAACATCTGCTCGCACATCTCATTGAGCTCGGAATTGTTGAAGATCGCCGAGAGCCGCTTGGGATTGATGGACATCACCTGAACCTTGCCACCGTGTTCGCTGACGACGATACGGCACGGCAGAAACAACCCTACGCGCGGATCGACCGCCAGTGCGCGATTGAGGAACTTGAAATCACAGGCATCGACGATGTATTGCTTGGGATTTTCGCTGCCTTGCTCGACGAGGCCGGCCTCAAGTGGACCGGTACGCACGATACGCATGTTGGCGGCGCTGAAGGCTTGTTTCACGTTTTCCACAGTCTGTTGCAGGCTGTAGTTTGAGTCGCGCACGATGATCGGGGATTCCGTGACGATCACCGTGGCGCTGGCTGCTGGCGCGTGCTCGAAGCCGCGCACGAACGTGACGATGTCGTCGATGTCGCGCTCGTGCAGTCCCTGCTTGAGAAAGGAGCTCATCGGCGTGCCTTCGCGCCCGCGCACCAGCGTTGCCTTGATTACGGCATCGGAGGCGGCGGTGAGAAAGCCCGGGTTGTTAAGTGCCGGCGCGAGAATCGCAAGGTCGCGCGGGCGTGAAAAAGTCACACCGGTGCCGTGGCCGCCCTGACCTTGGTCACCGTGGCAGGCCGCGCAGCGTTCGGCATAGAGTTTTGCACCGCGCGTCTTGTCGCCTTTGATGTGCCCGGTGGCGGGCGTCGGGGCAGGCTTTGCGGACCAGCTGCGGATGTGCGCGACGATTGCCTTGACCTCGGCATCCGAGAGTTGCCGGAATGCCGGCATGACGCGTCCCGGCCGGCCGTGGCGAATGGTCCCGATGAGGTAGCGGTCATCCACCGTGGCAAGCAGATCCGGCTGTGCGAGCGGTACGCCGACGCCACCGGTTCCGGCACTGCCGTGGCAGGCGGCGCAGTGCTGGGCGTAGAGCCTCGCGCCATCGTGGGCTGCGTGGGCCAGCGGGGAAGATAGCCCGAGTATCACGACCCACAGCACAATGGGGGAACGAAGCATGCGCATCATGATAGAGTGAATTGCCTGGAACCCCAACCATCAACGATGGGGCTGTCGCGCGCATTGACCAGTATCAATTTTATATTTGTCTTGGGCAGCGAGCGCGTTAGCGCCAACCTGTCTGAATGGCACCTGACATGAGCCAACTGATCAGTTTTGACCCCGAGCTACTGCGTCGCTATGACAAGGCCGGCCCGCGCTACACGTCCTACCCAACGGCCGTGCAGTTTCATGACGGCTTCGGGCCGGCGCGCTACCGGGCGCTGGCCGCGGCGACCAATGCCGAGGTCCCACAGCGCCCGTTGTCGCTCTACTTCCATCTGCCATTTTGCGACACGGTGTGCTTCTACTGCGCCTGCAACAAGGTGGTGACCAAGAACCGCGCACGGGCAGCGCCGTACCTTGAGCATCTGCACCGCGAAATCAGTTTGCAGGGGGCACTGTTTGATCGTGCGCGCGTGGTAGAGCAGCTGCACTGGGGCGGTGGCACGCCGACATTTATCTCGCAGGCCGAGATGCGCGCGCTCATGGCGGAGACGCGCCGGCATTTCCAGCTGCGTGACGACGATCGTGGCGAGTACTCTATCGAGGTCGACCCGCGCGAGGTTTACGAAGGCACGCTTGCACTGTTACGCGAACTCGGATTCAACCGTTTGTCGATGGGCGTACAGGACTTCGATCCTGCGGTGCAGCGAGCGGTGAACCGCATTCAGGGCGAGGACGAAACGCTGGCAGTGCTGGCGGACGCACGTCGGCTGGGGTTTCGCTCCATCAATATGGACCTTATCTACGGTTTGCCGCGACAGACGGATGCGAGTTTCGCCCGCACGCTCGACAAGATCATTGCGGCTGCGCCGGATCGGTTGTCGGTATTCAATTACGCGCACCTGCCGCAGATGTTCAAGACCCAGCGCCAGATCAACGAAGCTGAGCTGCCAAGCCCGGAGACCAAGCTCAACATCCTGCAACACACCATCGAGCGGCTCACCGCTGCCGGTTACGTCTACATCGGCATGGACCATTTTGCGCGCCCGGACGATGAGCTCGCTGTGGCGCAGCGTAGCGGAACGCTGTATCGCAACTTTCAGGGCTATTCCACGCGCGCGGGCTGCGATCTGATCGGGATGGGCGTAACGTCGATTTCGCAGGTCGGTGACTCGTACAGCCAGAATCTGCGCACGCTGGAAGAGTACAGCGGGCGGCTCGACGGCAATGAACTCGCGGTGTTTCGCGGCGTCGAGCTGGATGCCGACGATCGCCTGCGGCGCGCGGTGATCATGCAGCTCATTTGTCACTTGCACCTAGACATGGCGGCGATCGAACGTGCTCACGGGATCCGCTTTGCAGATTACTTTGCCGTTGAGCTAGGTGATCTCGCGCCAATGCAGGCCGACGGTTTGGTCGACATCACATCGCAGCGTATCGAGGTACGCCCTCGTGGCACGCTGCTGATTCGCAACATTTGCATGGTGTTCGACAAGTACTTGCGTGCCCAGGCTGGTCAGCGATTCTCACGGGTCATCTAATCGCGACACGACTAATCGCGACGCGACGTTCCCAGCCTGGCGCCGCTGCCGTACGTGCCGTTGTGTCTTTCCTGCCAGGCAAGAGACGGCAATGGGTTTCCACTTCTTCACTATCTGAAGAGTTTGCCCGTGGACTATCTCACGATCGAGGGTAGCTTCTTGCGCGGCATGCAGGGCGACCTGATCGATGACCAGTTGGTTTCGGCCGTCAACGAGAACGGGCACGGCAGCGGAATTCATACGGTTGCGGCGTGAGTGAAGAAACAGGTAACGCACACCCGCCTGACGGATCTTGGTGTGGAGTATGCGTACGGAATGTTGTTGACTGGCCGCAATCCTTGCTGACAGAGCAAGAGGTAACTGCCAGTTTGTCATTGCAAGGCGTCGCAGCACACCGGGTTCTTCAAGAGCCAAGCAGAATCTGCTTACATATAGGAGGGCTTTCCAGTAATTGCCCTAAACGTTGCGCGGGAATTTGTGAGCTGTCGCTTTTCGGTATCGGTATTTGATGGACCCTTAGAATCAATCTTGTTACAAAGGGCGTTCGCCACGGAATCTGGCCAAAGGAAAAGAGATGCAGAAGAAAGAGGCGGCCACGATCATCAGCATTGCAAATATCAAAGCAGCGTGTCGCGAGTGCACGCTGCGCGAGCTTTGCTTGCCGCTTGGTCTGGATGGGGCGGACTTGCTGCAACTCGAGCAACTGGTGCGGCGCCGTCGCCCGCTCAAGAAGGGCGAGTATCTTTTTCGTCACGGCGATTCGCTGAAGAGCCTGTTTGCCGTGCGCCGCGGTACCATCAAGACGACGGGACTGATGGAAGACGGGCGCGTGCAGGTAACGGGTTTTTATCTGGCCGGTGAGCTGCTCGGCATCGATGCCATCAGCAACGATCGTCACCCGTGCAGTGCCGAGGCGGTCGAGCCGACCGAGATCTGCGAAATCCCCTATCATGACCTCGAGGCCGTTGCGCAGCAGGTGCCCGGTCTGCAACACCAGCTCTTCAAGATCATGTCGCGCGAAATCTTGCGCGACGAGCAGATGCTCATGATGCTCGGTCGCATGACGGCTGAGGAGCGGCTGGCTGCCTGCCTTCTGAGTCTGGCGCAACGTCAGCTTCGGCTTGGTGCCGTTGATGGCGAAATCCGCCTGCCGATGTCCCGCCAGGATCTCGGCGACTATCTCGGTCTTGCCCTTGAAACCGTCAGCCGTTTGTTCTCACGCTTTCAGGAAGAGGGTCTTATTGAGGTGCATGGCCGACAGGTGCGCATTACCAATGTCGATCGGCTCCGCTCCCTTGGGGGGACCAGTGCCGGCCAGCAAAGCCAGTTCGCCTGATCTCCGTCAACCGGTCCGCGCCTGACGCGGTTGACAAGTTTTCTGCCTTCCCCTAGCGTGATCGTCCCTTCCGGTCCGGGGTCAGTCATGTCGCACGACCACAACGCCATCGAGGCACTGTTCGCTCTGCCGTTCAACGACCTGCTGTTCCGTGCCCACACGGTACATCGTGCGCACTTCGATCCGAACCGCGTGCAACGTTCGACGTTGCTGTCGATCAAGACCGGTGGCTGTTCCGAGGATTGCGGTTACTGCTCACAGTCGGCACGCTTCGACACTAGCATAGAGCGTCAACCGCTCCTGCCACTTGATGATGTCGTGGCCGCGGCGCAGGCCGCGAAAGATCGCGGTGCCACGCGGTTCTGCATGGGCGCCGCGTGGCGTGGCCCGAAAGACAAGGATCTCGACTCGGTTATTGAGATGGTGCGCGCCGTCAAAGCGCTGGACCTTGAAACCTGCGTGACGCTCGGGCAGTTGCGCGAAGGCCAAGCTGAAAAGCTCAAAGCCGCGGGACTCGATTACTACAATCACAATCTCGATACGTCGCGCGCGCACTACGGCAACATCGTCCATACGCACGAATATGATGATCGCCTGAATACGCTGCGGCGCGTGCGCGACGCCGGCCTGCACGTCTGCTGCGGCGGCATCATGGGTATGGGCGAATCGCGCCAGGACCGCGCCGCGTTTCTTGCCGAGCTTGCAGGGCTGGATCCGGCGCCGGAAAGCGTGCCGCTCAACATGCTGGTGAAGATCCCGGGCACACCGCTGTCAGACGTGCCGGTCCTGGAGCCGCTCGAATTCGTGCGCACGATCGCGGTGGCGCGCATCGTGATGCCAACTTCCTACGTGCGGCTTTCCGCCGGCCGCCAGCAAATGCCCGATCACCTGCAGGCGCTGTGTTTCTTCGCCGGGGCCAATTCGATCTTCCATGGCGACCGCCTGCTCACCACCGCGAACCCGGACGCTGATCATGATCAGGCGCTGTTTGCGAATCTCGGGATTCAGCCGATTTCCGGGGATGCGCAGACAGTGCCAAAGGCTCGAGCGTCGGGTTAGGCCGCCATTGGCGTGCCGCATCGCAACGGAGCCGAAGCGCATGAGACAAAGGATGCTGTTTATGCTGCCCGCGCTGGTACTGGCCGGTGCCGCCGCGGCGGCACCGGAGATCCAAAGCCCGGAACTAGTCGCGATCCGGAATGCCGCGCAGCGTGGCGACGCCGGGGCGGAACTGCTGCTGGCGCTGACTTATCTGGAGGGCCGCGACAGCGTCGCTCCTGACGTCCGCGCGGGCGTCCACTGGTTGCGCGCGGCGGCCGTCGCCGGCCAGCCGTACGCACAATACCGGCTTGGCGACCTCTACCACACGGGTAAAGGCGTCGCCAAGAACGAGCAGCAGGCGGTGTCATGGTGGCGCAAGGCCGCCTCGCAGGGCATCGAGTCGGCCGAACTCGAATTGGGTCGCGCGTTACTCGCGGGGCGCGGCGCGCATCAGGACTATCGCGAGGCGGCGCAATGGCTGGGCCGGGCCGCCGACCAGGGCAACGCCGAGGCGCAGTATCTGCTCGGCAAGATGTATCGCGAAGGCCACGGCGCGCCGCAGGATCCCGAACGCGGTCGCGACTGGCTTGCGCGGGCGGCCGCCCAGGGGCATTCCGACGCGCTCAGGCTCCTGCACTTCTTTGTCGACGTTGGCGAGGACACCGCGGTGGTCTACGAGCAGTCGGGCGAAGAGCTGAAACGCCGCGCCGGGGAAGGGGATGTTGAGGCGCAGTACCAGCTCGCCCTGCGCTATGAGACCGGCGCCTGGGGCGTGCCGCGTAACGACCGTGAGGCGTTGAAATGGTTTACGCGCGCCGCGGAAGATGGTGACAGGCGTGCCGCGCAGGCGTTGGCCGACATTTACACGCGTGGGCTATTGGGGGTTTTGCCCGATGGCGCCCGCGCCGCCGAGTGGCGCACGCGCGCTCAGTCGGGCAAATGATCGAGATGGTTGAGCACCACGAGCAGCACAACGGTCGCGACGAACATCCACGCCGGCCCGAACAGCCATAGCACCAGCGGCACCGAGAAGTAGTAGGTCCGCATCCCGATCGAGTAGTACTGCGACACGCGATTCAGTACCCGCACCACCTTCTGTACAGTTACGCCATGGTCATGCGCCCCGGTTGGAACGTTGATCATGTAGCCGACGTGATGGAAGCCTCGCACTGCAAGCGAAAAGCTGAAGAAGGAGATGAAGAAGTCCACGATCAGCAGCATCAGCTTGAAGAGCCACACGCCCGGCTCGCGCGAGCCCCATGAATTGACGCCAGCAAGTATATGACTGAGTTTGTCGGCGTTCGCGAGAAGGTTAAGGATGCCGAAGATCAGCAGCACCGCGGTCGATGCCAGCAGCGTTGCCGCCATGGTCGAATTGCGAAAAGTCTGTACCGCCAATGTGTGCAGGTCGCGCTCTTCACGCATGATGCGCTCGACCCAGGCCGCACGGGCTTGCACGTTCATTCCCTGGATGGTCAGCGTCGGGTTTTCGCGAATACGCCTGACGAGGCGCCGCTGGTAGATCAGCACCATCGCCACGCATAAGAAGAAGGTACCAAAGTCGACCAGGTACGCCCAGTCGGCTGCAAGCTTGGTGGTGAGGTCATTCATCGTCATCTGTATGGTCCCCGGGTCAGCCGGCTGCAAACACCTTGCGCGGTTCCTTGAGCTCGCCCTCCGGAACCGGACGGATCTCAAACGTCATGTGCGCGAGGTCGCCGAGCACATAGGTCGGTGGTGTCCCGATGCCAGCCACGGTGCCTGGATCGACGCGGATCGTATCAGCACCCTTGATGTTGCGAATTGGCTCCACCACGGGGCGGTGCTCATGACCGTTGCATACCAGATCGTAATCGCCGGTCAAGGCCATCGCCTTGGCGTAGTGGGGATAGTGCACGAGGAAAATGCGGCGGTTGGCCAGTGTGAATACCCCGTCCTGTCCGTAGTAGTGCACATGGTTTTCGGGATGGTTGCCGAGTCGGGCCAGGTGATAGAGATCGCCCTGATTGTTGCCATGGACGACGTGGATGGGGAGCGCAAGCGGAATAATGGCGTGCAGCGTGGAGGGCGCCACCACATCGCCGCAATGGATAACCGCTTCGGCCCCGAGTCGCCTGGCATCCGCCACCGCCGCGGCTAGCAGGCTGCGATGGTCGTGACTGTCGGAGACGATACAGATCTTCATGGCGGGTGCATTCTAGCAAAAACAAAGGGCCGGCTTTCGCCGGCCCCCATTTCTTCTTGTTGTTGACTGCCCGTGAGCGTTACAGCAGCGGGACGATCAAGAGAGCAACGATGTTGATGATCTTGATGAGCGGGTTGATTGCCGGACCCGCGGTGTCCTTGTACGGATCGCCAACGGTGTCGCCGGTCACCGCGGCCTTGTGGGCGTCGCCCCCCTTGCCGCCATAGTGGCCTTCCTCGATGTATTTCTTGGCGTTATCCCAGGCGCCACCGCCAGTGGTCATGGAGATCGCGACGAAGATGCCGGTCACGATCGAACCCATCAGCACGCCACCCAGCGCCTTCACCCCGGCGCCCGGCCCCATCAGGGCGTTGAGCACCAGCACTACCACTACCGGTACCAGCACCGGCAGTAGCGACGGCACGATCATCTCCTTGATCGCGGCCTTGGTCAGCATGTCGACCGCCTTGGAGTAATCGGGCTTGGACTTGCCGGTCATGATGCCCTTGATGCTCTTGAACTGGCGGCGCACTTCCACCACCACCGAGCCGGCCGCACGGCCGACCGCCTCCATGCCCATCGCACCGAACAGATAAGGCACCAGGCCGCCGACGAACAGGCCGATGATGACGGCCGGGTCGGAGAGCGAGAACTCGACCAGCTTGCCGTAATGCTTGAGTTCGTGGGTGTAATCCGCGAACAGCACCAGCGCCGCGAGACCGGCGGAGCCGATGGCATAGCCCTTGGTCACGGCCTTGGTGGTGTTGCCGACCGCATCCAGCGGATCCGTGATGTCGCGGATCTTCTTCGGCAGCTTCGACATTTCGGCGATGCCACCGGCGTTGTCGGTGATCGGACCATAGGCATCGAGCGCCACGATAATGCCGGTCATGCTGAGCATCGAGGTGGCGGCGATAGCAATGCCATACAGGCCGGCCAGCGAGTACGAACCCCAGATGGCGAGACACACCGCGATGACCGGCGCCGCGGTCGCCTTCATCGACACGCCCAGGCCCGCGATCACGTTGGTGCCGTGACCGGTGGTCGAGGCCTGCGCGATCTTGCGCACCGGGCTGTACTCGGTAGCGGTGTAGTACTCGGTGATCACCACCATGGCGGCGGTGAGCGCGAGTCCGATAAGCGCCGCGTAGTACAGGTTGATGGTCGGAATGGTTTGGTTATCGAGCATGATGCTCGGTCCGAGAAGGCGGTCGGTGACGTAATAGAACGCGATGGCCGCCAGCACGCCCGCCACGATCAGGCCACGGTACAGCGCGTTCATGATCTTGCCGCCTTTCCTGGCATGCACGAAGAAGGTGCCAATGACCGAGGCAATGATCGAGACGCCGCCGAGCACCAGCGGATACATCACCGCCTGACCACTGTCGCCGCCAATCAGCAGGCCACCGAGCAGCATCGTGGCGATGATCGTCACCGCATAGGTCTCAAACAGATCCGCTGCCATGCCAGCGCAGTCGCCGACGTTATCGCCCACGTTGTCGGCGATAACCGCCGGGTTGCGCGGATCATCCTCCGGGATGCCGGCCTCGACCTTGCCAACCAGGTCCGCGCCGACGTCCGCACCCTTGGTGAAGATGCCGCCGCCGAGTCGCGCGAAGATGGAGATCAACGAGCCGCCAAAGCCAAGGCCCACCAGTGGCTTCACTGGATCGGTGCCGGGCGCGACGTTTACAAGAATGGCGTAGTAACCCGCCACCCCGAGAAGGCCGAGGCCAACGACCAGCAGGCCGGTGATGGCGCCGCCACGGAATGCGACCTGCAGTGCCGCGTTCAGCCCGTCCTTGGCCGCCTCGGCGGTGCGCACGTTGGCGCGAACCGAGATGTTCATGCCGATGTAGCCGGCCGCCGCAGACAGCACCGCGCCAATCGCGAATCCGATGGCCGTCAGGTGACCGAGGAAATAGAAGATCAGCGCGAACAGCACCACGCCGACGATGGCGATGGTGCGGTACTGGCGATTGAGGTAGGCCGAGGCGCCTTCCTGAATGGCGGCCGAAATCTCCTGCATGCGGGCATTCCCGGCCGGCTTGCCGAGAATCCAGCTGATGGAGACCAGGCCGTACGCGATTGCCGCGACGGCGCAAGCCAGGGCGAACAACAAACTTTGTGACATTTTCGGTTACCTCCCGGTGGTTAAATTTCACTCTCTCTGGAAAACAAACGGCTTTCTGTCCGCCGGCCTGCGCTCCTAGAGCGGTGCAGCCTTGTCCTTGTTGACGACCAATCCTCCTTCAAACCGGTCACCCGGCCGAAATCCAAAAACCTTGTCGAGCCCGCATTCCCGTATCAGGCGGTCGACGGCAGCTTGACCATGCTCGCGGTCTACCTCGGAGAGGATGAGCTTCGCCGAGTTGCCGTTGTAGAACCCGCCGAAGCCGGCCTGCACGAGTAGCAGCTCCTTGGCCTTGTCGAGTGTCATCGACTACAGCTTGAAGCCCCCAAGCTTCTTCTTTACTGCCACGTTCTTGAGGCGCACGTACTGCGGCATGCCGTCCTTGTAGGGCGGGTAATCCTCGCCCTTGATAAGCGGTTCGAGATAGGCGCGGCACTTGGCAGTGATGCCAAAGCCATCCGGCGTGATGAAATCGGCCGGCATCATCTTCTCGACGTTCGCGACCTTGGCGAGCGGCGCCATGCCGATGGTCCATTTGTAGGGCTTGCTGCTCTTTCGCACGATTGTCGGCATCACCGAGTTGTGGCCCTTGATGGCGTATTCGACCGCCGCTTTCCCGGTGGCATAGGCCTGCTCGACGTCCGCCTTGGAGGCAATGTGGCGCGCGGCGCGTTGAAGGTAATCCGCAACGCCCCAGTGATACTTGAGGCCGAGACCTTCCTTGATGATCGAGGCCACTACTGGTGCGACGCCGCCAAGCTGGGCGTGGCCGAAGGCATCGCGAAGGCCCTGATCAGCGAGGAACTTGCCATCGGCGCTCTTCGTGCCTTCCGACACCACCACGGTGCAGTAACCGAATTTCTTTACGTGAGCGTCGACCTTGCCGAGGAACTTGTCCTTGTCGAAGCTCACTTCCGGAAACAGGATTACGATCGGGATCTCGGTGTCCTTGGTAGAGGCAAGGCCGCCAGCCGCCGCGATCCAGCCAGCGTGCCGGCCCATCACTTCGAGGATGAACACCTTGGTCGAGGTTTTCGCCATCGAGGCGACATCGAAGCTCGCCTCGCGCGTGGATACCGCGATGTACTTGGCGACCGAACCAAAGCCCGGGCAGTTGTCGGTGATCGGCAGGTCATTGTCGACCGTCTTCGGCACATGCACGGCCCTGATCGGGTAGCCCATGGACTCACCGAGCTGCGAGACCTTGAGGCAGGTGTCGGCCGAGTCGCCACCACCGTTATAGAAGAAGTAACCGATGTTGTGGGCCTTGAACACCTCGATCAGGCGCTCGTACTCGCGGCGGTTGGCCTCGAGGCTCTTCATCTTGTAGCGGCAGGAGCCGAACGCGCCCGAGGGCGTATAGCGCAGGGCCGCGATGCTCTTGGCCGACTCCTTGCTGGTGTCAATTAAGTCTTCGGTCAGGGCGCCTATGATGCCGTTGCGGCCGGCGTACACCTTGGCGATCTTGTTCTTGTGCTTGCGGGCGGTTTCGATGACGCCTGCTGCCGAGGCGTTGATCACGGCGGTTACGCCGCCGGACTGCGCGTAAAAGGCGTTCATGGGTTTTGCTTTGGCCATGGCGTTGCAGTGTCTCCGGTAAAGTGGGGAATCTCGTTAGAATAAATTCAGGGTTGTGCCGCTAGTTCTTGGCGCGCGGACCCGGGTCGACAGGTTCGAGCTGCTCTTTGCGAATGTGGTCGGATTGTACCTGCAGCAATGTGGTGACACAGAGGGCCAGGTCGTCGTATTCCTCGCGCCCGGTACCGTACTGCTGGAAGCCGCGGTAAAAGAATTGCGCGCGGTAGCGCCCGCGACCGGTCTTGAACACGACGAAATTCGCGCCGCGCTCGGACCAGACAACGGCGGGAACGCTGGTCAGGGTGCGATCCTCCGGGAAGAGCCGAATCTCCGCATCACCAATCTGGGTCTCAATATCCCGGCCATAGCGTTCGCGCAGCGTCTGGCCGATGGTCCAGAGCTCGGTGTCGGTGAAATCAGGGATCGTTTCCTGGGTCATGGGCTGGGATTCTGGTTCCCGTCGGGACAGCGCATCGGCCCCGGCCCCGTGGGGCGGGCGCTAGATTAACCCAGTTTCCAGCGCGTGATCACGGAAAGATTAAATCGGGCGATAGGGGGGGCTTATTGGCCAAAGGCGGGCGTTGACGGGACCGGGGGCAGACGGTAGCTTACCCGGCCGATTAAGCTCGTTATAACAGGGCAAAAGCCCCGTCCGAACCACCACTTCGACCACTTCAGGCGAGAAGAACCATGAGAATCGTACTACTGGGAGCGCCCGGTTCCGGCAAGGGAACGCAGGCTAAGTTGTTGGTAGAAAAGTACAATATTCCTCAAATTTCCACGGGGGACCTCCTGCGCGCGGAGGTAGCGGCTGGTACCGATCTTGGCAAGAAGGCCAAGGCCGCCATGGATGCCGGCCAGCTGGTAACGGACGATGTCGTTCTGGGCATGATCCAGTCTCGCCTGTCCAAGCCGGATGCCCGAAACGGCTTCATTCTGGACGGTTTCCCGCGCAACATCCCTCAAGCTCAGGCGCTCGATGCGATGCTCGCGCGCCTCAGCCAGCCATTGCAGCTGGCGCTGCTGGTGGATGTGGACAATGAGGTGCTGATGAAGCGCCTCACTGGCCGGCGCAGCTGCGGCAACGCTGCCTGCGGCGCGATCTACAACATCTATTTCTCACCACCGAAGACCGCCGGCAAGTGCGACAAGTGCGGATCCGCGCTGCAGCATCGCTCCGACGACAATGAGGACACGGTGCGCAAGCGTCTTACCGTGTACGAGCAGCAGACCGCGCCGCTCATGTCCTACTACAAGGCGCAGGGCAAGTTGCGCACCGTAAAGGGCGTCGGCGGCGTGAACGACATCTTCCGCAACATCTCCGATATCGTCGAAGCACAGATTCGTCCGCTCGCCGGTGTCATGAGCAAGATCGATCAGGTCGAGGCAGCCAAGAAGGCTGCCAAGGCTGCGGCCAAGGCCCCTGCCAAGGGAGCGAAGGGCGCCAAGCCGGTGGCGAAAGCAGCAGCCAAGGTAGTGGCAAAGCCAGCAGCCAAACCTGCGAAGGCCGCGGCAAAGAAGGCCGTGCCCAAGAAGGGAGCCAAGAAGCCAGCACCCAAGAAGGCGACCAAAAAAGTCGTGAAGAAGGCTGCGCCCAAGAAAGCGGCCAAGAAGCCCGCGAAGAAGGCGAAGCCCAAGGCCAAGAAGACCAAATAGGCGGGTGCGACATAAGTTAAGTATGGAGCGAAGGGGCTCGGGCGACCGGGCCCTTTTCGCTTGGAGACTAACCGGCATTCCGATTACGGAGCGAAACTAACGCATGGCTGGCAAGCGAAATACCACGGCACGCTTTCCTCGAGCGCGCATGCGCCGCATGCGCCGCGACGATTTCTCGCGCCGGCTGATACGCGAGACGGTCCTGACCGTGAACGATCTCATCCAGCCGGTGTTCGTGCTGGAGGGCAAGGACCGGCAGGAACCGGTCGCATCGATGCCGGGTGTCGAGCGCATGACGCTCGACTGGCTGCTCAAGTATGCAGAGGAACTCACGCGCCTCGGCGTGCCGGCGATCGCACTCTTCCCGGTGATCCCGCAGGAGAAGAAAACCGACAAGGCGCAGGAGGCGTGGAACGCGAAGGGGCTGGTGCCGACCGTGGTGCAAAGCCTCAAGCAGAACTTCCCGCAGCTCGGCGTCATTACCGACATCGCGCTCGATCCCTACACTTCGCACGGGCAGGACGGGCTGATCGACGAGGACGGCTACGTGCTGAACGACGAGACCGTGGCGGCGCTTGTCAAGCAGGCGCTCTGCCACGCTGAGGCCGGCGCGGATGTGGTGGCGCCGTCCGACATGATGGATGGTCGCATCGGTGCAATTCGCGACGCGCTCGAGGACGCCGGCCACATTCATACCCGCATCCTTGCCTATTCGGCCAAGTACGCATCGAGCTTCTACGGGCCGTTCCGCGACGCGGTGGGCTCCGCCGCCAATCTTGGGGCCGGCAACAAGTACACCTATCAGATGGACTGCGCCAATTCCGACGAGGCGTTGCGCGAAGTGGCGCTCGATCTCGAGGAAGGCGCCGACATGGTGATGGTCAAGCCGGGCATGCCGTACCTCGACATCGTGCGGCGCGTGAAGGACAAGTTCGGCGTGCCGACCTTCGTGTACCAGGTGAGCGGCGAGTACGCCATGCTCATGGCTGCTGCCCAGAACGGTTGGCTGGATGAGCGCGCGGTAGTCATGGAGTCGCTGCTCTCCATCAAGCGCGCTGGCGCCGACGGCATTCTCACTTATTTCGCGGCTCGCGCCGCGGCCTGGCTGCGCGAAGGCTGATGCCGGCGCTGGCGCACGCGTGCTGACGCCGCGCGCATCGCGCTAGGGGGTCGCGGTGAGCAATGAACCGCTCTTCACACAGTCTCCGCAGCTAGATGAACCCTCCCGCCAGGTAACGCCGCCGGTTCTGCGCTGGGCGGCAAATCTCGGCATCCTTGTCGCCGCGCTGTTGCTGCTCTACCTGCTTGCCGAGTCGATCTATGGCAAGTACCCGTTTCGAGCGCTGTTCGGCCTGATTGCGGATATTGCGCTGCTCATCGCGCTCGTGGGGCTTCGTATGATGCGCCGGTGGGCGGCGTACCTGTTCGTGCTGCTCGTGATTATCGTATTGCCAATGGTGGTGATTCTTGGTCTGCGTGGCGCTTTCGGCGCTGGCGTCGTTGCTGCGTTTGTTGTCGCGCCGATCTTGATGTTGTTCATCGTCGCACGCTGCTGGAGTGAGTTGCGATGATTCTCCCGCCCCTACAATGAACTACCGCCACATCTTTCACGCCGGCAACTTCGCCGACGTCTTCAAGCATGTCGTGCTGGTGCGGCTGCTGCAGGCGCTGCACAGGAAGGACACGCCGTTTTGCTATCTCGATACCCACGCCGGGCGCGGTGTCTACGACCTGACCAGCGTGTCTGCGCAGAGAAGCGGCGAATTTCGCGATGGTATTGGCCGGATGTGGAGCGGGCAGGACTGGACCGGGCACTTCTCGGATTACCTCGATGTGGTGCGCGCGCTCAATTCGCAGGGCAAGTTGCTGGCATATCCGGGCTCACCGAGCATCGCGCGGCAGTTGCTGCGTGCGCAGGACCGCATGGTGTTGTGCGAACAACAACAGGAGGAAGCCGGAGCGCTGAAGGCCGAGTTTCCCGGCGACCGGCAAGTCGCCGTCCATGTGCAGGATGGCTATCAGGCACTCAAAGCCTTTCTGCCGCCGAAGGAACGGCGCGGCCTGGTGCTGATCGATCCGCCATACGAGTCGCCGGACGAATTCGAGCAGGCCGGGCGTGCTCTGATCGCGGCGTGGCGGCGTTGGGACACCGGCATCTTCGCGCTCTGGTATCCGATCAAGGATCTGGCCGCGGTAGACCGCCTGCATCGGAGGCTAGTCGCGGCCGGCATGGGCAAACTACTGCTGGTGGACTTTGCCGTAGCAGCGCCCACCGGGACGCTCCGGCTGTGTCGCTGCGCACTGGTTCTTGTGAATCCGCCTTGGAAACTGGATATCGGGCTTACCAGCGATCTGCCCATCCTCGCCAAGGGCTTAGCGCAGGGACCTGAGGCCGGCGCTGAGGTTCGCTGGCTTTCCGCCGAATAATTGGCGCTTGCTGGCCGCACCAACTGCTAACTTGGCGATACATCCCGACAGACGTCCTCTATCGACAGACAATCGGCCGCCGCGGATAATCCTTTGAAGGCGGCATACCCAGCGCAAATAAGGGGGGATTTGCAGTCACCCCGCAACTTTTCCAGTTGCGTACAGCGAGCGTGCCAGCTTGGCAGGAGGTTGAATAACAATGAGCAAAGAACGCCGCGAGAACCAGAGACTGCCCGTCGAATTCGATGCGGTGCTGAATTACCAGCAGCACGCGATCATTTGCACGGTTCGTGACATCAGCCTTAACGGTGCCTTCGTCGAAACCATGCCGGACTCGCTACCGACCCGCAATACGCATGTGGAGATCGGTTTTTCGGTCCTTACCAACGGTCAGAATCGCTATCTCCGCATTCCGGGCAGGATTGCCTACATCAAGGACAACGGTGCAGGCGTTCGCTTCAGCGAAGTCGGCATGGATGCCTACATGAATCTGGTGGACATGGTTTACGAAGCCTGACGCCCTGCGCGCGTCAGACGGGCCGGATTGCGTTAGGCTAGGGCGCACGGTCCCTAATTATTCGTGCCATGACAGCCGCCTCCCGCGTCCTGCTGATCGCTCCCTATTCGAGCTACCGCACCGCACCCTTTATCGCCGCTGCGGAGCGCCTGCGGGTACCGCTGCTTATCGCGTCACAAAGCGACCTGCCGGTCAGCACGATCGCAGTGCAGGGCGTGAACGTCTCGTTTGCCAGTCCACAGGAAGCGTTCGAGAAGCTCATGCGGGAAGCCGAGCGCGCTCCTTTCGCGGCAGTTCTCGGCACGGATGACGCCACCACCGAGCTGGCGGCACGTATCGCCGCCTCGCTCGGGCTCCCGCACAATCCGCCCGAGGCGGTTCGCTACGCGCATCGCAAGGATCTCGCGCGCGAGCGACTGGCGCGCTCGGGTGTACGCGTGCCGCGTCACTGGCGTGTGGATCTGCGCCAGGCACTGGCAGCGCAGATCGATGCCGTCAGATATCCATGCGTGGTGAAACCGGTGGCGCTGTCCGCCAGCCGCGGTGTGATCCGCGCCGACTCCCGCGGCGCGCTGCTCGCCGCCGCGGCGCGCGCGGAGCGAATCATTGCTGGCGAATTGGAGGGCGAGGCGCGCCATCTGTTGTTGATCGAAGAGTACCTGCCCGGCATCGAAGTTGCGGTGGAGGGGATGCTCGATTCCGGTGAGCTGCAGGTGCTTGCCGTGTTTGACAAGCCGGATCCGCTGGAAGGGCCCTTCTTCGAGGAGAGCTACTACATCACTCCTTCGCGACTCGACGCCTCAGTCCAGGCGCAACTACGGATCGCGATCGCCGCCGTGTGCCGCGCCTACGGTCTGCGTGAGGGCCCAATTCATGCCGAGTGCCGCATCAATGACGCAGGTGTATGGATTCTGGAAGTTGCGGCTCGCACAATCGGTGGCCTGTGCGCAAGGTTGCTGCGTTTTGGCACGGGCTATGGTCTGGAAGAGTTGGTGCTCGCCCAGGCGCTGGGACAGCCCCTCCCTGAGATGGCCAGCGATGATGAGCGTGCCGCGGGAGGCGTGTTGATGCTTCCGATCGAACAGGGCGGCATCCTGCGGCGCGTGGAGGGAATCGAGGCGGCACGAAAGGTCCCGCATATCGAAGAGGTTCATATCGACGTGCGTGAAGGCTACGAACTTGTCCCGCTGCCGGAAGGCGCGAGTTATCTCGGTTTTATCTTTGCCCGCGCGCCGACCCCGCAAGCGGCCGAGTCAGCATTGCGCGCGGCGCACGCCAAGCTGCGGGTTGTCGTTGCGCCGCTTTTCAAGGCGGCGAGAGCCTAGCGACCGAGCTGCACTGCGGCGAGCAATGCCACGGCGGCCGCCTCAATGCGCAGTATGGCGGGCCCGAGCGAAACGCGCCTCGTCCCGGCCGCTTCGAATGCAAGCAACTCCCGTTCGGTAAAGCCGCCCTCCGGGCCGATCAATGCCGTCACCGGGGTTACCGAATCAGGCAACACCGAGCGCAGCGGCGCGCCATCGGGATGAGCCAGCAAAACGGTACCGCGCGGGTTGAGACCCTGCGGCGCCACTTCAGAATGAAGGCGCGGCAGGAAAAGACGGCGACTCTGCTTGCAGGCACCGAGACAAACGCGGCCCCAACGTTCGGCGCTATGCTCGCCAGCCGTTACCACGCTGCGCTCGCAGCGTAGCGGTGTGAAATCCGTCATGCCGAGCTGTGTCGCGATGTCGAGCAGCACGCTCTGGCGATCTCCCTTGGGCAGCGCGCAGGCCAGATGCAGCTGGCGAGTGGGTGTTGGTTCGGTGCGGAGCTCCTCGATCCTCAGTTCAACGGAGCGAGCGCGCTTGTCGGCGGAGAGAAGCGCGGTTCGCGCCAGCGTGCCATACCCATCAAACAGCCAAAGCGTGTCACCGCTGCGCACTCGGCGCGCACCCGCAATGTGCTGTGCTTCCTCGCCGGTCAGCACGATGGTCTCCCCGACAGCGGGCAAGGCGGCGGCGAAGAATAGCGGTTCATTCATGTTGAGGGAGCCAGATACACGTCGTAGCGCACCAGTTTGCCAGTAATGCTGTGGTTCGGGGACGGCGCAAGCGGTGGCGCATCATCGGCGCGCTTCACAACGACACGCTCGCGCGCAACGGCCCGCGCGATCCCGAGTAGCTCGACAGCGTCCCGATCCTCGCCGACCAGATCGCGCAGCACGCGCATTTCCTTGCGCACCGCCGCCGAACGCTTGCGTCTGGCCGGAAACATCGGGTCGAGAAAGATTGCATCCGGGCGCGCCAGCGCGGGGAGCAGGGCGCGGGCATCACCAGCGCGCAGCGCGAGGCGCGAGCCGAGCGTGATTCCACGCTCCGACTCAAACCGATGCAAGCCATCGCGCGCCAGCGCCGCCACTACCGGCGAGCGCTCAATGGCCGTGACCTGAAAACCCATCAGTGCCAGCCGCAGCGCATCCTGCGCAAGGCCAGTGGTGGCATCCACAATCGTGCGCACTTTCTTACCGAAGGCACGCGCCAGTGGCTGGCGGCGCGAGAGACTCGGACCATGCGGACGCAGATCGAACCTGGAGAAATCGACCCAAATCGGACCCAGTCGGGGATCACGCAGATCACGCAACTCGATGTGATCGGTGGTCTGGAGCAGCAACAGGTCGGTATCAGCCGTGGGTGTCGGCAGAAAGGGAAGTGAGAGTTCGTCCGCCAGTGCCTGTGCTGCCTTCTGCTGGTCCGGGTCTTCCGACGATGCCGCCACTGCCGTCCGCAAGAGTGCAGTCGTACGAGAGGAGGCAAGCGGCGCCCGAGCGCGTCCGGTCATGAAGCAAGAATATCACCGCCGCGCCAGGCGGCGTCGGCCTGCCGGCGGCGCAAACCGCCCGGCCGTGTTTCGGTCTTGGGTGGTTTACGCGACGCTGGCGCGTTCGGCGCGCTTGCGGTCGCTTTCCTTCAGGAAGCGCTTGCGCAGGCGGATGTGGTGCGGGGTGACCTCGACCAGTTCATCATCCTCGATAAACTCGATCGCGCGCTCCAGCGTCAGCTGGATCGCCGGGGTGAGGATGATCGCCTCGTCCGAACCGGCGGCGCGGATATTGGTGAGCTGCTTGCCTTTCATGGCGTTCACCACCAGGTCGTTGTCACGCGAGTGGATGCCGATGATCATGCCCTCGTACATTTCTTCTCCCGGGCCGATGAACATGCGTCCGCGTTCCTGCAGGTTCCAGAGTGCATAGGCCACGCTCTCGCCAACGCCATTCGAGATCAGCACGCCGTTCTGGCGGCCCTTGAGCTCGCCGCCCTTTATCGGACCGTAGTGATCGAAGATCGAGTACAACAGACCCGAACCCTGGGTGGCGGTCAGGAATTCACTGCGAAAGCCAATTAGGCCCCTTGAAGGAATCAGGTATTCGAGGCGCACGCGCCCTTTGCCGTCCGGCTCCATGTTCAGCAGTTCGCCTTTGCGCAGGCCGAACTTCTCCATCACCACGCCCTGGTGTTGCTGCTCGACGTCCAGCGTGACGGACTCGTACGGCTCGTGCGACACGCCGTCGACCATTTTCGTGATGACCTGCGGGCGCGACACGCCAAGCTCGTAGCCCTCGCGACGCATGTTTTCGATCAGGATGCCGAGGTGCAGTTCACCACGGCCGGAGACGCGGAACTTGTCCGGGCTGCCGGTATCTTCCACGCGCAGGGCTACGTTGGTGATCAGCTCGCGCTCCAGGCGCTCGCGGATCTGGCGGCTCGTCACGTACTTGCCGTCCTTGCCGGCAAACGGCGAGTTGTTGACCTCGAAGCTCATGGTCACGGTCGGCTCATCGACTGTGAGCGGCGGCAGGGCCTCGACTGCACTCGGATCGCAAAAGGTGTCGGAGATATGCGGGTGCTCGATCCCGGTGATGGCGACGATATCGCCAGCCGTGGCCTCCGGCACTTCCGTGCGGTCCAGGCCCATGAAGCCCAGCACCTGCAGGATGCGACCGTTGCGGGTCTTGCCGTCGCGTTCGACGACGGTAACGTTCTGGCCCGGCTTCACGCGACCGCGTTTGATGCGACCGACGGCGATTGCGCCGACGTAACTGGAGTAATCGAGGGTCGTCACCTGCATCTGGAACGGGGCATCGACATCGACGTTCGGTGCGGGCACGTGCTTGATGATGGTCTCGAACAGCGGTGTCATGTCTCCGCTGTTCACGTCCGGCGTGAGGCCTGCGTAGCCGTTGAGTGCCGAGGCATACACCACCGGGAAGTCGAGCTGTTCCTCGGTGGCGCCTAGCTTGTCGAACAGGTCGAAGGTCTGGTCAAGTACCCAATTCGGGCGCGCGCCGGGACGATCGACCTTATTAATGACAACGATTGGCCGCAGACCATGGGCGAAGGCCTTGCGGGTGACAAAGCGGGTTTGCGGCATCGGGCCATCCATCGCGTCCACCAGCAACAGCACCGAGTCGACCATCGCCAGCACGCGCTCGACCTCGCCGCCGAAGTCCGCGTGACCCGGGGTGTCGACGATGTTGATGCGGTAATCGTTCCAGCGGATCGCGGTGTTCTTGGCGAGAATGGTGATGCCGCGCTCCTTCTCCAGGTCGTTCGAATCCATTATGCGAGTCGCCACCTGCTGGTGTGCGGCGAACGTTCCCGACTGTCCGAGCAGCTTGTCCACGAGCGTGGTCTTGCCGTGGTCGACGTGGGCGATAATGGCGATATTGCGGAGTTTCTGGATCATAACGGATGGACCGAAGGGGCGGGCAAAAGGCCGCGCATTATACACAGGTATTGGGGAAAAGCGCGCTCATTAAAAAGGCGCTCTGCCCGGAGTTAGCCAGAAATGGCCGGAATTGGACTGATTGATTGCTAGTGACGGGTCGGTGACGCGTCGGTCATGAGACTGGCCGCAAACAGCTGCTCGGCGTCCACCCGGTCGAATTCATAGTGCGAGCCGCAGAACTCGCAGTCGACCTCGATCTTCCCACGTTCTGCGAGAATCGACGAGATCTCGTCGCGCCCCAGCATGCGCAGTACCGACTCCACACGTACCCGCGAACAGGAGCAGCGGAAACTGACCGGGTGACCGGAAAACAGCCGGATGTCCTCTTCATGGTAGAGGCGGCGCAGGATCTGTGGCACCGGCAGCGTCAGCAGTTCCTCGCGCGTGATCGTCGAACCAAGATGAACCGCGCGGTCCCAGGCATCGACGTCCACCATTTGCTCTTCGGGCAGTCGCTGCAGCAACATGCCGGCCGCCTGATCAGTGTCGGCAGCGAGCCACAGGCGCGTATTCAGCTGTTCGGAGCGCTCGAAGTAGTGCTCCAGCACTTCCGCCACGGTTCCGCCATCGAGGGCGACAATTCCCTGGTAGCGCTCGCCGTCATCCGGTTCAATTGTCATGACCAGTTGCCCGTCACCCAACAGATCGGCGATCGAGCCAGGTGCAATGTCCTGATCCCACTGTGCCACGGCGCGCAGTGTCTGTTTGCTCGTGCACTCTACGACCAGCAAGCGAACCGGGCCGTGACCCTTCACCTGCATGGTGAGGCGGCCGTCGAACTTGATACTCGCGGCGAGCAGCGAGGCCGCTGCCATAAATTCTCCCAGCAGATTGCGAACCGGATCAGGATAGTGTCGGCGTTCCAGCACCGCGCGCCAGGTGGCGTCGAGACGGACGATCTCGCCTCGAATCGGCGCATGTTCAAAAACGAAGCGTTGCAGCGTGTCGTGTGCAGCCATGACGACGAAAATCGTGTGAGGTACTTCATTAAAGTGTAACAGATGCGTCAAGTCGGCTTTGGTTATACTGGGATGGCATGAAGGTTCTTCTGATCCGGCACGCCCGAGCACAAGAGCGGACTGCGCCGGGCGCGCTCGCCCGGCGCGATCATGTCCGTCGCCTCACCGAAGCGGGACGCAAGGACATGCGGCGGGCCGCCAAGGGCCTACGCAAGATCGCGCCTGATCTCGATATCCTCGCCAGCAGTCCATTAGTGCGTGCCAGGGAAACCGCCGAGATAGTCGAGCGCGTTTTTGGTGGTCCGGAGATTACGGAACTGGCCGCACTGGCGCCAGGAGCCGCGGCCGAAGAACTGTTGAACTGGTTGCGTGACCAGCGCGCCGGCACGGTGGCGCTGGTCGGTCACGAACCGAACTTGAGCCGAATGGCGGCGTATCTACTCACCGGTGAGGCGCGCGGTTTTCTTGAACTGAAGAAGGGCGCGGCTTGCATGCTTGAGTTCGAGTCGGCACCCGCCGCCGGAGCTGGAACCCTCAGCTGGTCGCTCGCGCCAGGACAGCTGCGCCGGCTTGCCGAGTGAGTGCCGCGGGCGCTTGCCGGAGGTGGTCATTTGACGCAGGCTCGGCGCATGAAAACACCAGGGGATCTGCTCGCGTGTTCTGCCGCGCGGGGCGCGGCACGTGTGGCACTCGGGCGGCTCGCCGCGGCGCAGGCAGCGGCCGCACGGCTCGCGCGGCCGGACGATGATGAGGCGCTGCACGATTTTCGGGTTGCATTGCGACGGCTGCGCAGTGCGCTGCGGCTGTATCGCGCGGAGTTGGGCAAGTACGTGTCGGTGCGGTTGCGCCGGAGAGTGAAGAAGCTCGCGCGCGCCACCAATGCGGCCCGTGATGCGGAGGTGCAGATTGCGTGGTTGCGTCAGGCGCGGCTGCGCCTCACCCCGGCGGAACGGCGCGCACGAAATTGGTGGGAAATCCGGCTCGCGGCGCGCCGTGATCGAAGTTATGAGTCAGTGCGCGGCAGAACGCTCGCGGCGTTTTTTGCGACGGCACCGCTCCTCGAGCGTGCGCTAAAGCCGGTTGCCGCGTCGGCGGCCGACAAGGATTACGGTGGGTTCGCGCGCGTGACTGGCGAGCGATTGCAGGCGACGGCACAGACGCTGCGCGAGGCGCTCGCGAAGATCCAGACGGTCACTGATACTACCGAGATTCACGCGGCGCGCATCGCCGGAAAGCGTTTGCGCTATCTTCTTGAACCAGTGGCGTCCGAAATCCCGGGCGGATCAGCGGCAGTGCGGAAAATGAAACGCTTTCAGGATGAATTCGGGTTGCTGAACGATGCATTCGTGCGAATGGCCGAGATCGAGGACGCCGCGCAGGCAGCCGGGGCGGAGCAGGCACGCGTGGCACTGCACGGCGCGCTTGCCGCGCGCAGTCGTGCACGTGCTACGGACGATCCAGTGCGTGGTCTGGTTGCCATTGCGCGGAGCGTGCAGCGCGAGACTGGGCGCCGCTTCCGGGCCGTCGCGCGAGACTATCTCGGTTCGTCGGGAGGCAGCTTCGTGCTGTCACTGACGCGGCTTGGCGCGCGGCTGGCCAGGGATCACCAAAGTCTTCTCGATAAGGAGCTCGCATCATGAAACTCATGACTGTGTCATCGGCCGCACGCAAGCGGCGCCCCGAGAAACGTGTGGCGCCCGACATCGTCGCGGCCGTGGATCTCGGCTCGAACAGCTTTCACATGATTGTGGCACGTACGGTCAGCGGCCAGTTGCACGTGCTCGACCGCCTGCAGGAGATGGTGCGGCTTGCCGCGGGACTCGACGTAGACAACCGCCTTTCCAAGTCTGCCCAGCGGCGCGCGCTCGCCTGTCTGGAGCGCTTTGGTCAGCGGCTGCGCGGCATGGCGCCCGGGAGCGTACGGGTGGTCGGCACCAATACGCTGCGCCGCGCGCGCCAGGCGGAGAAGTTCCTGACGCGCGCCGAGGCCGCGCTCGGCCATCCCATCGAAGTGATTTCGGGGCGTGAGGAAGCCCGGCTCATCTACCAGGGCGTGTCGAGCGAGCTGGCCGATGAGGGGCCGCGGCTGGTGCTCGATATTGGCGGCGGCAGCACCGAATTGATCCTTGGAGAGGGGCGTGAGGCCAAGTCGATGGAAAGCCTGCACATGGGCTGTGTAAGTGTAAGCGAGGCGTATTTCCCCGACGGTCTCGTGACCACGAAGGCATTGCGGCGCGCTGTGACAGCCGCACGGCTGGAATTTCAGCCAGTGGCCGCGCAGTTTCGCGGCGGGTGGCGGGTGGCCCATGGGTCTTCCGGCACGATACGTGCGATTGGTGCAGTGGTGCGGGAGGCCGGATGGTCGAGCGGATTGATTACGCGCGCTGCACTCGACAAATTGCGTGACGCGCTGGTGGCGGGAGCCGATGTCAGCGCACTACGGTTGCCCGGTCTCAGCGCCGAACGCGCGCCGGTATTTCCGGGTGGAGTCGCGATTCTGATGGCGGCTTTTCAGGAGCTCGACATCCCGGAGATCAGGATCGCCGATAACGCGCTTCGTGAGGGCCTGTTATACGATCTCATCGGGCGCATCCAGCACCATGATGTGCGCGAGCAGTCGATCACGGCGCTCAGCGGGCGCTATCACGTTGATCGCGCGCAGGCTGAGCGGGTGGCGCGCAGCGCTCAGGAGTTCTTTGGACAGCTTGCCGAAGACTGGCGGCTTGGCGAGGACGATGCGGCGGCGCTTTCCTGGGCGGCGCGCCTGCACGAGATCGGACTCGCGATCGCGCATAACCAGTATCACAAGCACGGCGCTTATCTGGCGCGTTTCTCCGATCTGGCCGGATTTTCGCGCACGGAGCAGGCGCTGTTGGCGCTCCTGATCCGCGCGCATCGGCGCAAATTTCCGCTACAGGACTTCGCCGCGTTGCCGCGCGGCCCCGGGAAACGCGCGCGCCGCCTCGCCGTATTGCTGCGTCTCGCAGTGCTGTTGCATCGCTCGCGGACTGATGCGGCATTGCCGGAGTTGAAGCTGCGAGTGCACAAGCGCGAAATGCGGCTTGCGTTCCCGCACGGCTGGCTGGAGGAACATCCCTTGACGCGCGAGGACCTGGAACGAGAGGACCGTTATCTGCGGGCAGCGCGCATGCGTCTTAAGATCGCCGCTGCCTAAGGCGTCTCCAGCGCTTCATGGAGCGCCGGCCAGCTCCTTGAGCAGTTCACCCTGCGCAGAGCGCGGCTCGGTCCCATCCGGTGTACAGCGGCGGTAGCTGCCATCGTTCTGCAGTTCCCAGGCCTGGGTGTTGTCCGCCAGGTAGGCCTGCAGCGCCTCGCGCACCACCCGCACGCGCAGGCTTTTTTCTTCGATCGGAAACGCCACTTCTAGACGGCGGAAAAAGTTGCGATCCATCCAGTCGGCGCTCGAACAGAACAGCTCCTCACTTCCGTCGTTCTGGAACCAGAACACCCGGGTGTGTTCGAGAAAACGCCCGACGACCGATCGCACACGAATGTTGTCCGAGACGCCCGGTACGCCGGGTCGCAGGCAGCAGATGCCGCGCACGATGAGATCGATTTGCACGCCGGCCGTCGAGGCGCGATAGAGCGCCTTGATGATGCCGGTTTCCACCAGCGCATTCATCTTGGCAATGATGCGCGCCGGCTTGCCGCGCTGGGCGTGCTGCGCTTCGCGCTCGATGCGCGCGAGCAGTTCCTTGTTCAGCGTGAACGGCGCCTGCAACAGCTTGGTCAGTTTCGACACGCGCCCAAGGCTCGTGAGCTGCAGGAAGACCTTGTGGACGTCGTTGCCGATGTCTTCATCGCAGGTGAGCAGACCATAATCGGTATAGAGTCGCGCGGTACGGTCATGGTAGTTGCCGGTGCCAAGATGCACGTAGTTGCGCAGCCGGCGAGGTTCGCGCCGCACCACGAGCAGCATCTTGGCGTGCGTCTTGTAGCCGACGATGCCATAGACGACATGCGCGCCAGCTTCCTGCAGGCGTGTGGCAAGACCGATGTTCGCCGCCTCATCGAAGCGCGCACGCAATTCGATGACCACTGTGACTTCCTTGCCGGCGCGGGCGGCCTCCACCAGCGCGTCGACCACGGCAGAATCCGGGCCGGTGCGGTAGAGCGTCTGCTTGATGGCGAGCACCTTGGGGTCGGCGGCGGCCTGACGAACGAAATCGATGACCGGGGCAAACGACTCGAACGGGTGATGCAACAGGATGTCGCCCTGGCGAATCGCTTCGAAGATGCTCTTGCTCGTTACGAGCCGTCGCGGCAGGCCCGGCGTGAAGGGCGGAAACTTGAGATCTGCCCGATCGACGAGGTCGTGCACTGCCAGCAGGCGCGAGAGATTCACGGGTCCGTTGACCTGAAAGAGATCGTCCCGCTCGAGTTCGAACTGGCGCAGCAGGTAATTGGCCATTTCATCCGTGCAGTTGTCCGCCACCTCGAGGCGTACCGCATCGCCGTAGCGGCGCGCCAGCAGTTCGCCTTCCACCGCACGGCGCAGATCGCTCGCTTCTTCCTCGTCCACAAACAATTCGGAATTGCGGGTGGCGCGAAACTGATAGCAGCCGGTGACCTGCATGCCCGGGAAGAGGTCATTGACGTGGGTATGAATGATGGACGAAAGAAATACAAAGTCATGCGGCCCGCTGTTGGCCTCGCGCGGCAGGCGAATGACGCGCGGCAGCGCGCGTGGTGCCTGCACGACGGCGACACGGCCTTCGCGCCCGAAGGCGTCTCGACCCCTGAGCGAAACGATGAAGTTCAGGCTCTTGTTCAGGATGCGCGGGAAGGGATGCGCCGGGTCGAGCCCCAGGGGCGAGAGCACCGGGGCGAGCTCCTTTTCGAAGTATTGACGCACCCAGGCTTCCTGTTCGGCGTTCCACTCGGTGCGACGCACGAAGCGGATGCGCTCCTGCTCAAGCGCTGGAATGATTACTTCATTGAGGACGCGGTATTGTTCATCGACGAGGCGATGGGTCTCCTCGCCGATCAGCTTGAGCACTTCCAGCGGCGTGCGTGGATCGTGCCCGCCGTGGGCGGCGCCGGTGACCACCTCTTGCTGCAGGCGTGCCACACGAATCTCGAAGAACTCATCGAGATTGGTGCTCGAGATGCACAGGAACTTGAGCCGCTCGAGCAGCGGCAATCGCTCGTCCTTGGCCTGCTCCAGCACCCGCCGGTTGAAGGCAAGCAATGACAGCTCGCGGTTGAGGTGCAGCCCGGGGTCCTGCAGCGAGGGGGTAGGCTGTAGTTCGGCGGTGCTCATCGGGGCTTGCCAGGTTGCAGCGGGATCTCACTAAGATTACAGCAAGCGCACGACCCGCATCTGACATGCGCCATGGTCGCGGCAACCGCTTGATTTTTCCCGTGTTAGGCGTTGCCGCCGGCCTGGGACTCCTGCTCGATCTGGCGGCGGACTTCATCCATATCGAGCGCCCGGGCCTTTTCCAGGATCTGCTCGAGCGCCTGTGCCGGCAGTGCGCCGGGTTGGGCGAACAGGATGATCTTTTCCCGGAACAGCATCAGGGTCGGGATTGAGCGGATCTGAAAATGACCGGCGATTCCCTGCTCCTCTTCAGTGTTGACCTTGGCAAAGACCACATCGGCATGCTTCTCGGACAGCTGCTCGTAGACCGGGGCAAACGAACGGCAAGGCCCACACCACGGCGCCCAGAAATCGACCAGCACGATGGGATTGTCAGTAACGGTGGATTCGAAATTGCTCTGCGTCAGTTCAACGGTGGCCACTACGAATTACTCCCGCCCTCCAGGGCGATCAATCAACAGACGAGACATTATAACGCCGCCGCGTCGTGCGTCGGCGACGTCAGTCACTTTGACAGGTAAGGCCCGATTAGGGCTCAAAAAAAAGCGAATGCGGGCCAGAGAGGACTCGATATCGAACGGCAGCGATTGCGAAAGACAGTCCTGCCACCTCGACCTCCGGCGAATGACCCTACCTCGCGTGCTAGTACTGACCGAGGAGGTAGTTGGACGCCGCCCGATAGAGCGTTTCGCCTTCGAAGGTGTCGGGATCGAAGCGCGCTCGAAGGTTTACCTCCGACGCGCCCGCGCAATGCCGCGGTGCAGTGTAATCAGAATTGGCGAAGTGGCGGATTCAGGACACTACTCGCCGAGCGGGCGGCCGAGGATTTCCTTCTCAACCTGCTCGAGGCTGGTGTGGCGGACGTCCTTGCCCCTCACGAGATAGATCACGTATTCACAAATGTTAATGGCATGGTCGCCGATCCGCTCGAGCGAACGGGCTGCCCAGATCACATTGAGGGCGCGAGTGATGGTGCGGGGGTCTTCCATCATAAAGGTGATCATCTGGCGCATGACGCTCTCATAGCGCTCGTCGATCTTGCGGTCCTCGCGCGCGATCCGCACCGCAGCCTCGACGTCGAGACGAGCAAACGCATCCAGCGCATCGTGCAGCATCTGCCGGACCTGAGTGCCGAGGCCGTGGATTTCGGCGTAGTTGTTCTTCGGGCGTGGCTCGGGCGCGAGGCGGACTGCCATGCGCGCGATACGCTCGGCCTCGTCGCCAATACGCTCGAGATCGGTAATG
>Ga0209427_10000255_pt1 | contig 53772 bp, 52 predicted proteins | sample DeeMarSWOR136_30_FD_187465 | JGI IMG/M metagenome (GOLD analysis project Ga0209427, IMG submission 187465) | Marine sediment microbial communities from White Oak River estuary, North Carolina - WOR-1-36_30 (SPAdes) (version 2) | ecosystem: Environmental > Aquatic > Marine > Intertidal zone >...
CGGGCGAATTCGCCTGGTCTTGAAGCAAAACGGGAAAGAATACAATTTATTCGGGACGCATACAGAACGAACCTATGTTTGGCCGGGTGAAACGATTATCAAGAAAGTAGTTGATGGGTCGGTTAACAAAGTCATCGCCACCATAAAGGTTGAAGTCCAGTTCTAATATGACTGCTTTCTGACAAATTACTCCAGCGGATGGCTTAAGGCCACCGCCGGCCCTTGGGGTTATAATTGATTACAATTGGAAATCGTCAGACCATATAGAAAGCCCATCTTCACTCTTTGTAGGTGCTAACATGCAAGAAGTGTTATGTTGATGCTATCCGGTAACTCATAGGCTGATCAGGAGAAATGAGCTATGAACAATGAACCATGTACAATGAACATTAAACGATGAACAATGGACAATGAACAATAAACAATTAACAAAGGACATTTATTTTTTGAGATTCAGCATTCCACACTCCGCAATCCGCATTCGATGATGTCACCTCATCTCCCAACGTTTCTCTTCAACCCTTCACCACATGGGCAGACCGTCCTGCACGTGTTGCAGACGTAGAGTGAATATCCCTTAGGCGTCGTCAACTGCGATTTCTCCCTGCACAGCTTCTGTACGACGGATTTCCCGTCAAGAGCCTTGACAGGACAACTGGTGATGCAGGCATTGCAATCTTCCTTGCAGATACTATAAGTGGCGATGGGATCACCCTTCAGTGAAACATTGAGCAGCAGGGCTCCCAACGTGATCCTGTTTCCCAGTTTGTTGTTAGTCAGAAGTGTGTTCTTTCCCAAAACGCCCAGGCCCGCCAGATGGGCAGCATGCTTAAGGGAGAGAATACCTCTTCCCTCTTTTTTCTCAACATCCCAATACTCATAAGGTTCACTCGGTATTGGAACGGCTGCGACGCCGAGATCCTGCAGCCGCAGAGAGAGGTTGCACGTTATTCGGAAGACCTCATCCAAAACCACGTCTGAGGTGAATTTGTAGGGGACTGGGCTCCCAGAGAGCAGGGCGGCCTGGGGCACTCGCTTTGCGATCACCAGCACCGCCTTGGCAAGCGGGTAGATGTCAGTCGGCCTAAACCCTTCAGGTGCTTCGCGAAATCTCTCAACAGGCGCAATCCCGCAAAGGTCAACCCCACACTTCATCACCAGGCTCTTCAGCATCTTCGCATTCATTTTTTTACTCCTTATCGACATCATAGATCCTTTTGCGCGGGATTATTGTAATGACAATGGCCAAGTATTGCAAGGGGTTTCCGCATTCCCCCCACTCCGGATTCAATGATATCTCCTAATCCCCTGTTCCTCTGATATCCTGATATCCTTATCTCCCTATCTCCGCGTCACCCCATCACCCCATCTTTTAATTCTTGCATCCTATGGCAGAGGCATTTGTACTTGACATGCCACAATCTTGTGCTAACCTGTTTGACAATGGAATTTTAGATACCAAACCTAACGAGGAGGATGAAGATATATGGCAATTTTAAAAAGTGAGAAGATCGAGAAGGATGCTGTTGAAATGGGGGCCTCAATGATGGCGGTCAGTGCAAGGACAGCGCCCAAGGGCAGAGGCATCGATTCAGTTAAGACTTTGGTTCTGACGGGAAAGGACTTAGAACAATTGGCCGTCGCAATGGAAAAGAAGGTCAAAGAGAAATCGACTGAACTTCCTTTTTTCAAGAGAGATGCCGACAATCTTAGAAATTCTGCGGCTGTCTTGCTTATTGGCGTATCGCGAGATCCTAAAAGGATTGAGCTTCCGTTAAACTGCGGTGCATGTGGCTACAAAAGCTGTCAAGATCTTCTCGCTGCAGGCAAACGCGAAGGAGAGGATTTTACAGGGCCTCTTTGTGTATTCCAGGCGATGGATTTGGGGATTGCTCTTGGGTCAGCCGTCAAATTGGCTGGAGAGCTGAACATTGATAATCGGATAATGTATAGCGTAGGAGCGGCTGCAAAAAAATTGGAGCTCTTAGATTCTGACCTTATCATCGGCATTCCTCTCTCGGCTACGGGGAAGAATCCATATTTTGATCGACCTCAATAGAAGTGAGGCTGCTCGCGCCTGTAGGAACAGGGGAGGTGCCCTTTAGATGATTATCACATCTTCAATTGTCAAATGAAAAGGCGGACTTCGAATCCTTCACGTTTAGCATTTTGAGAGAGTGGTCAGTTTTGTTGAGGGAATTTGGTGGACAAGGTGACCGCTAACTGACTTTAGCGGATAGCAGATACTCAATGGCGGATAGCATTTAGAAGAAGGCAGTTGGCAGTAAGCAGAAAGCCGGAATCAGCAAGCAATAAGTTAAGGGGAAACGTGTCGGGGAAGTCAGTTGAAATAAGGAACTTGATTCACATTTTAGGGATTGGCACATTTGATGACGCCTTGGGTGTAGGGAGATTAGAATCGAGAACATAGGAATACAGTACATCTTTTTGTTCTTGGTTGCTGGGTGGTGTGGAGTCTGTGTTCTTGTATCACGCCTTAGTGGGTGGTGGCAACTGTCTCGACAATATCCTTTCACAAACCCCTTCGATGGTACGAGATACAAAGGTCAGAGTGCGTCGATGAGGTTGGGAATGAACTACGGAGGTTGTGTAAATGTTGGAGTCAATCAAAATGGCCTTTATCTCTCTGTCGTTTTTTTGTTCAGATTGGGACATCCTCCTCTTTTCATTCCTTGGCCAGATATTTCGACAACGAAGAAACGGGCTTTCTTTTTCTTTAAACTAGTTGAATTACGCTTTGCAAAGTGTCCACATATACCTTTTGTGATATCCCAGAAACTGATGAATAAGATTTCAGACGCCTTAGGAAGGATGAACCCATAATAAGCACCTTCCATTCCATCCCTACTGAGATTGCCACGTCACTTCCGTTTCTCGCAAAGACTGCTTTCATTCCTTTGGATGATTATTCAAGGTGCCCAGGAGTCATTTATTCTCCCAGATCTTATCTTCATGGATAACGTTTTGGAGTTCGATTGACTTGGTTGGAAGAGAATGGCCTTTAGATATTCCACCTAGGATTCATGGCAACGCTAGAGGCGTTTCTTCAAACTTATACCCATTGACAGGTTTGGCTAAAAAGGATAGCTTAAAATTAAGAAAGGGTGAAGAAGTTTTTGGACTTAGATATTTGCCGAGTATGCCTTGAAGCGATCGTGTGATTGAAAGGAGGAATGTGATGGCACAATTTACTGTCAATCCGCACAGATTTGATCCTTATAAGAACTATAAATTTCGAGTCAAGTGGGATGGTCGCTACGTCGCTGGAATTAGCAGAGTGAGCCCATTGATTCGGAAGACGGAGGTAATTAAGCATCGTGAAGGTGGGGATCCGAGCTCCTCTAGAAAATCCCCCGGATGCACAGAATATGAACCTGTTACACTTGAGCGGGGCGTCACACATGATTTGGAGTTTGAGAAATGGGCGAATAAAGTCTGGAACTACGGATCTGGTCTGGGGAGTGAAGTATCATTGAAAGATTTTCGAAAAGACCTCATTCTTGAACTCTATAATGAAGCTGGGCAGCTGGCCATCGCTTACAAAATCTACCGGTGTTGGGTGTCAGAGTTCCAAGCACTGCCTGAATTGAATGCGGGTGGTGGGGGAGTGGCCATACAAAAAATAACTCTGGAAAATGAAGGGTGGGAACGTGACTATGAGGTGACAGAACCGACGGAACCCTCCTTTAGTGAGCCGGCTTAACGTTGGCAATTAGAGGAAAGAAAGGATGTTTAAAATAGTATGAAGACCCATAGGCTAGCATCTTGACATAAAAAGGGTACACGTATGATATCTCCTCTAAGGCCGAGGATTTTAAAAGGAGGTTTTATCCATTATGATGAACAGTCGCCCGACGGGAACTTCATCATATTCCAATATAATCCCGGAAGAATCTTCCGCAGGCTCGAAGCGCGTGAAAAAAGATTCTGGAATTGGCTGAAAATATTTCATTTATCCTCAAGCATTTCGCCGCGTGAAACGATTATATTTACTATCGTACTAGATGCGGCAGATTATCTCGAGGACCCTGAGACATATCCAGGCGTAGTTGAATCTGGCATTTATCCTCAGCTATCTGCGCTTGAAATGTTGCTCTACCCACAGAGTTCTCCGGCCAAAAATAATAGTTCCTTGGCATTGAAGTGGCCCCTGAGTCCTAGGGAACAACCCCTTACGCTTTTCACTTGGGGTAAGAAAAGAGTTATACCGGTAAAAGTCACGGAACTTCGAATTCACGAAGAGATGTTTGATCCCTTACTCAATCCAATACGGGCTACGGTTAAGGTCACCATGCAGGTGCTTAATGGTACGGATTTACGCTGGGGGCATAAAGGTTATGATTATTGGGTAGCCCATGTGTCAACCAAGACCGCAATGGCGAAGGTCGGACAAGCAAACAGATCCGTTAGCCATTTGGATAAAATTTAACAAACCATTAAAGATCGAGGGCTTATGAAAATGAATAAAAAATCGACCAGGCTATTGGCAGTCTTTACCGTTGTTTTCTTACTTCTGTATTGCTCCACTGTCGAGGATTCCCTTTCCCAGTCTAACAAAAGTTTCTTATGGAAGGTCCAGTCGAAAACAAACACAGTTTATGTTTTGGGTTCGATCCATTATTTGAAAAAGGAGATGTATCCTCTTGACGACAAAATTGAGAAGGCTTTTAAGGAGGCTGATGTTCTGGCGGTGGAGGCGGATGTTACGAATGTCGAAAAAGTGGACGTTCAAAAATTGTTTGGAGGCGCATTCTATCCAGAAAATGATACACTGGAGAAGCATCTTTCCCCAAAAACCTATGCGTTGCTGAAGAAAAAGTTAAGCGAACTGGGTGCTTCTCTGGAGGCCGCCAACAAGTATAAGCCATGGTTTCTCGCAATATCCTTGGTGTCTTTAGAAATTTCAAAATTGGGATTCGACCCAAATTACGGGATTGACCGATATTTCCTTTCGAAGGCTTCAGAGGCGAAAAAGATTCTGGAGTTGGAGAGCCTCGAGTATCAGTTTCACCTCTCTTCCAGCCTTTCTGAAAAGGATCAGGAATTGTTCTTAGTGTACACCCTGAAGGATATAAAGGTTCTCGAGAAAGAACTGGATAGGTTGGTGAAGGCATGGCGCACAGGGGATGAAGGAGGCGTAGAATCTATCATCACAAAAACTGTGAAGGAAGATAAAAGACTAGTCCCTATTTATGAAATATTTATCTACCAGCGAAATAGAAACATGGCCTCAAAAATTGAAGATTATCTAAAAGCAAAAGAAACGTATTTTGTAATAGTAGGTGCAGGACATCTGGTGGGTCGTCAAGGAATCATCCAGATTCTAAAAAGTAAAGGGTTTACCGTTGAACAATTATGAGAAGCAGGTGAGTTTTGGAAGATCAACCTTGATAAAAAGCAGGGCATTGTGAAAGCTTCTCCCAGCAAGCCAATCCTCTATTTGATTTGACAGATCGTGTCAGAACAGGTCCCCGTTTCAGCTCCCACTTACAAAGAGTGAGGACAAAGTTGCAATGAGTGTTGATGATTTGCAATTGAAAGAGGGTATGACGACTTGTTATAGCTCCTTTGCTTTTTCTGACCGAAGAAACTCTTTACCCGCTCTTAGTCCAAGCTCGTAAGCTTTTTCTAATCCCTCGTCTGTGACACTCATGTAATCGACACCTATTTCTGCTAGGTTCAATAAGGGCTGCACGAGAAGAATCGGGATCTTTCCATACGAAGATGGCAGTTTTTCTGCCTGAAAGAAGTCCCGATAAACCTGCCCTGCTTCCGGAGATATTGCTATGACTATATCGCATCCCCTTTGTGCTAGCTCGACGGCTGGGCACTCACATAAGTATGAAGCATCAACGCATGGAAACCCCTCGATCCAGGCTGGTGTCTTCCAAGCGTGAAGCATTCGTGTTGTTGCATAAAGTACCTCACGAAGATTTTGTGGCGTAAGCCTATACTTCACATCTTCTGAGCCAGTTTCATATAAACGCAACTCCAAGTTCTTCTCAGCCCAGGATTTATCTCTCGTACGCGTCGAAATCACTAATTGCTTACCCAGCCGCCTCGCTTGAGGCCCCTGGGTCAGCGCCTCGGCTTCCCTCGTTACGATAGCGCTTACTGCGACTGCGTAGGCTGGCGAATCTGATTTGAAGAGTGTTCCACTTAATGTCGCAGTGGCCTCGGGAAGCGATTCGAGGATTGTCTTGCTCATATCATAATCATTTTGCACATAGCGGGTATACTTTTCTTTCCAATGCGCAGAACCTCTAAGCATCCCTAGCTGCCCAGTTGCGGCAAATGCGGCAACGATTGCGGTTGATGACACAGTACCATATATATGTGCCTGGAGGCCTGCTTCTGCAAACGCAACAAGCACTCCGTGAACAAAGACTCCTTTACCACCTCCAGATGAGCATGCAATGCCGATTTTCATTCAGCAAAGCCTCTGATGTTTCTTCTGTTTGAAATGTGGGTTGAAATATACACCGCTTTTACGGTTTTGGGAAATGAAAAGTTAGAAGTCATCAGATCGGGTAGATATATGAAAATCAAATCCACAGATTTTCGGTAATCTGAAGGCAGCAGATTTATCGCAGGAAGTGAACCCTAGTATGGCCTTATTTTTTCCCCGTGACCAACAACCACCGATGGGTGAAGACTACCCTTCTTCCGTTGAAATGGAGATTGATACCAGCGTGGATGCCTGCTTTAGCCAAGGCAAGCATGACAGCATGAAGTGGTTTAACGCGTTCTGGAGCATTCGTTATTCGAATCCACTCATCGTAATCTCTTTCCGTCTCCCAAGTCGCTTTAGAGATAATTCGAAGTCCAGCCGATTGAATTAGCTCCAGCAGACCACTGGGTGAAAACATCCACACATGCGCTGGATCTCTCAAAGTCTCAAGAGCGTTATGTAACGTAGCTTCCTCTTCATCTTCTGATGACACAACATCTGCCACAACGACCTTGCCACCCCGACGAGTCACACGTACCACTTCATTCATCACCCGACGAGGATCCAAGAAATGGTGAATCGTCAAACGAGTAACAACACCCTCAAAGCTCTCTTCTTCAAACGGCAGGTGTTCCGCTCTGCCGAGCTCAAAACGAACATTCTTGAGGCCCGTCTCTTGGCACTTTTCGCGTGCTTTATCGAGCATCTCCGGTGTAAGGTCATAGGCGACTACTTCTCTGACATCCGGAGCCATTGCGGCGGTGACAATCCCGGGCCCACAGCCTAGATCCAAAAGGTTCATCGTCTTCGTTGGCTTGACGGCAGCGCGGATCTGTTCCAGGACCCCTGAGTCTGCGAACACGGGAGCGACTGAAAGCGTTTTGGCTTGTCTTTTAAACTCTTCTTTAACTCGCGAGAGGTGATCCGTGCCTTTATCCTTTTTTCTGTGCGTGTTCTATTCTCCCCCATTTTGAGAATGTTGCAAAAGCGATGCTTTTTACTCCTCCTCAACCGTAGGGTTTCCATAGGGCCCTAGGTTGGGAGGTTATTCATTTACATAACTAACCTACTTGGCTGACTTTAAAATCTTCATGAAATCCTCTTCAAGCTGAGGGCCCGAAGAAGCTGGTGTAAACCCAAGCATGAGGATCCACCCACTCTTATTCTCGAAGATCCCCATAGGCGATTCGAGAAAAACAGTTTGACCACCGGCATCCACTCCCCCTTTCCAGTATTCCCAAACTGCTGTCAAACCCGTATCTGTTCTTATCTTCGTGGCCTTCTTGAGCATCTCCTGTCCTTTGGGATAGGATGCAGCAATGGTTTTCAAGCCGGCGATCCGAACGCTTCTGTAATTTTGTCTCCAGCCTTTATAGCAAAAAACCAAAATGCTCGCGCCTGCGATCTTCTCAGACTTGAGCCATGCAACGGTCTCTTTTTCAAAATTGGCCGGAATATCCTGTGAAATCCATCCTTCTGGAAGGGTAAATGAAACATCCTTATGGGTAAAAGGCGTCCCTTGGGCAAGGGTATCACTCGTAAAGCCTGCTAAAATAAGAAGCAGCACGAGACAGCAAAGTAGAGATCGCTTGAACATATTTTCCTCCTCTCCGAACAACTTTATATAAGATTGGCCTTCAGTTTGAAATGTCATATCTAATTACATCTTACATCCCAAATATTTGTCAACCAAAATATTAAGGCGCCTTGATTTGTGAGGGCTTTTCATTTACTTTTTGGGGTGATTGTATTATAGGTCTCTTGAATTGAAAACGAGTTCGTCTTTTCGCAGGAATGATTTATGGTATAAATAACGGGAATAATGAAGTCTTTTTGAAAGGAGGAAAAGATGGCGAAACGGCATCCGTTAAAAATCACGGTGATTAAGAAATTGAGCGCGAAGGAAATCTACGGTCACGCCCTTTCGGAAGTGACAGACGATTTTCCAGCTTACTGTGATCGCTTGGACGTAGGGAAGGAATTCATTGTGGAAGAGTCGGGAGCCATGCCCGCAGGCTTCTGCACCTGGGCCTGGCATGATATCTACCCGGCTGTCACAGGGCTGCGATTTGGCGGAAACTACCCCTGGATGAAGAAGGATGGAATGATCTACTCCTGCTGCAGTGATGGGGCTCGACCTGTTTTCTTTAAGATCGAGAGAGCGTAAGAAGTAGCCGCAACCATTAAAAGGCAGGGATTTTCGGGTTGCGGTCTCACCTGCGTAATCGAACCTTCACCTGTAGAATTAGAATTTTCAAAGCCACTTTTAGAATTCCCAAAAGGAGAGAAATAGATCCTCCTGATGGGATTGGGTGATATGAAAAGGAAAAATAATAGGGATGGCTGACTTCCGGAATCATGACATCTTTAGGCATAAGCTATCCTTTTGAGGAGTTCGCGATCCGTCATATCCAATATTCGGTAAATCTTGAATTTGGGATCGGGGGAGGAAAATGACGGACACTCAAGCCTTCGCCACGGTGGGCCCTTGGCTTTACATTTTTTCTTACACGCTAGACAGAGATCATACGTTGTCAATACGATCCCATTTTTCTTGGACTTGGATTTTCCCATATCCAACTCCCCGTCCATCATCTTAAGGTTGACTTCTTTCTTTTAGAAATGTTAACCCCTTACCTTAAAAAGAGACTTCATAGTACTTAGAGCAAATAATATGCCACGAAACCCTCGTGTTTATAATTCATTGAAATTTATAAAGATTTCTAAATCAACACGTTGGAGGGAGCGAGAAGTGATGACAAATTTTTGTCTCTCACATAAAATTTTTAAAGACTTATTTAGTTATTCGAAAAGGAGACGAAACTGCCAGCCAGAAGGAAGAGGTAACCGCCATGAAAGGGGAATATTTTTATAGACAGGGTAGACAAATTTCTGTTATATAAATTCAAATTTCATCTTGACGAGGAGGAGAATGTTTCACATCGCCGATCCCAAAGACATTAGAGATGGAAAGATGACAGATGTCTACTTTGTGAGGACCATGCAAGTCCTCAAGTCTAAAAAGATTGACAAATGGGTGAAAGCCGAATTTATTGCTAAACGTTTTCCAGAAGATTATGGGTGGGGAGTGCTGGCTGGTATTGAGGAAGTGGCCGATCTGCTTAAGGACTTGAAGGTCAGGGTTAGGGCGATGAAGGAAGGAACGCTCTTTCGTGCTTATGAACCCGTCATGGAAATTGAAGGAATGTATAGCGATTTTGGGCTTTACGAAACCTCTCTTTTGGGTCTGCTCTGCCAGGCCTCGGGTGTGGCCACCAAGGCTGCCCTCTGTAAAAAGGCAGCTGGAGACAGGAGGGTCATCAGCTTTGGTGCAAGGCGAATCCATCCTGTAATTGCCCCCATGGTGGAGCGAAATGCCTTCATTGGTGGCTGTGACGGGGTATCGGTGGTGAAGAGTGCTGAGATGATCGGTGAAAAACCTACAGGGACCATGCCCCATGCTTTAATCCTCCTCATGGGTGACACCGTGGAGGCCACCAAGGCTTTTGAAGAGGTCATTGGGCAGAAAGTCAACCTCGTCTCCCTCATCGATACGTTCAATGACGAGAAGATCGAGGCCATTCGAGTTGCCGAGGTTCTCGGCAAGAAACTTTTTGCCGTGAGGCTGGATACCCCGAGTTCACGGCGAGGAGACTTTCAAAAGATCATTGAGGAGATTCGCTGGGAATTGGATTTAAGGGGATTTGATCATGTTAAAATCTTTGTCAGTGGAGGATTGGATGAGAAACGAATCTTAGCACTCAATCCCCTGGTAGATGCATATGGAGTGGGGACTTCAATTACCAATGCCCGGGTGATTGACTTTGCCATGGACATCATTGAGATCGATGGGAAGCCACTGGCGAAACGAGGAAAGATGTCCGGGTCAAAAAGCGTCCTTCGATGTACCAAATGTTTTCGAGACAGGATGATTCCTTTCAAAAAGAAGCAGAACCGCTCCAGCCTAGCGACGAGTCGATGCCCCTGTGGGGGTCGAACCAAAGAAATACTCCTTCCTTTCGTTCAAGATAATAAGATCCTGTGGGGCCTTCCCAAACCACAAGCGATACGAGAATATGTCCTTCAGCAACTTCCGCACTTTGATCTCTAGTAGGCTGATGAAAAATATCTCTGCCTGCAGCAGGCAGGCTCATCCTCGCCCCGTTCGATATCATCTTTGTAGCCGGACCTCAGGGTTACCAGTGAGGATGCATTCTCCCGTGGAGAAACCGGAGTAGGGTATGAAAGAAGCCATGCTTTACAAGCCTCTGGAAGGAGGAAAGGTCCAATGCTATCTCTGTAATCACCGATGCGTCGTATCTCCTTCCAAAAGAGGACTCTGCGGCGTCAGGGAGAACCGGGAGGGAAAGCTCTACTCCCTCGTCTTTGGCCGAGCCATCTCCCTCAACGTGGATCCTATTGAAAAAAAGCCCATCTTTCACCTCCTTCCAGGGTCTACCTCCTTCTCCCTTGCTACGGTGGGTTGTAACTTCCGGTGTCTCCAGTGCCAGAATCATGATATATCACAGATGCCCTTAGACCAAGGCCGGATTGAAGGTTCGGCTGTTTCCCCTTCTAAGATCGTTTCGTTGGCCAAGGAATATGGATGCCGGTCGATCTCCTATACCTATACCGAACCTACTATCTATTTTGAATTTGCCTATGAGAGCGCTGCCCTGGCGAGCCAGGAAGGGATAAAGAATATCTTCGTCACGAACGGCTACATGACCGAGGAAGCCCTTCAGATGATTCATCCCTATTTGCACGCGGCCAATGTTGATCTAAAGAGTTTTCAGGAGAAATTTTATAAGGAAATTTGCAGTGCAAAATTGAAGCCCGTTTTAGAGAATCTCAGGTTGATGCGAGAGATGGGAATCTGGGTGGAGATCACAACCCTTGTCATTCCAACCTTGAACGACTCGGACGGAGAGTTTGAAGAGATTGCCAAATTCATTTTCTCTCTGGGACCGGAAGTCCCTTGGCATATTTCTGCTTTTTATCCTACCTATAAGATGGTAAAACTTCCCAGAACGCCACCCTCCACGCTTCATCGGGCTAGGGAGATCGGGATCAGAGCAGGACTTCGATATGTTTATTGTGGTAACATCCCTGGGGAGGAAGGGGAGGATACCCTCTGTCCAACCTGTGGACGGAAGGTTGTTGAGAGAGTGGGATTTCGGGTAATAAAAAATGATGTCGTAAGGGGAGAATGCCGTCACTGCCACACAACGATTGAGGGCGTATGGGACTGATTGATCATTTTCGTAGGCTGTGATCGGCCTGCCTGCTGCAGGCGATCACGCCAGCATTCACAGTGTGTTCAGGGAACGAACCCCAGGTAGCTGAAAAAGATGAGTCAGGGTCAGACCAAAGATTCAAAGACAATCTGGACCATTGGCGGTGGTAAGGGAGGGAGCGGAAAGAGTTTCATCACCGCGAATATGGGGATCTGTCTCTCGAAATTGGGTTCCCGGGTTATTCTGGTCGATGCCGATTTAGGAGGTGCCAACCTCCATACGTTCTTGGGGCTCTCTCCTCCTGCCCACACGCTTTCCGATTTCATTAAGAAGCGGGTCAAATACCTCCACGAGGTGCTCATTCCCACTGAGATTCCGAACCTTCTCCTCCTGACCGGGGCCCAGGATCTCCTCAATGCCATGGATTCGAAAAATGTTCAGAAGAGAAAGTTGTTGCGCTCCATTCAACATTTGGAAGGGGATGTCCTCCTGGTTGATCTGGGAGGCGGAAATTCGATCAGTATTTTGGATTTCTTTCTTATGTCCGATGGGGGAATCCTTGTGGTGACTCCAGAACCCACTTCGGTCGAGAATACCTACCGGTTTCTCAAAAGTGCCTTCTATCGAAGGCTCCGGCAGTCAGTTTCCTCCCATCCGGTGAAGATGTTGATCGACGGGGCAATGGATCGGAAGAATGAGATTGCCATTCAAAATCCCTATGAACTGATCAGAGAGGTGAGACGAATCAACAGGGAGGAAGCCAAGAAGATCGAAAGTGAAGTAGAGACATTTCAGCCCAATCTCATTCTAAACCAGGTTCGGTCAAGAAAGGATATTGAGATTGGGTTTTCGATTCGAAGTGCCTGCCAGAAATATTTCGGCATCCGACTCCATTATCTGGGCTATGTCGTCTATGATCAGGATGTGGGCTACTCAGTCCGGAGGAGGAGACCGCTGGTCTTGGAAAACGCTCACTCCAGAGCGGCCCAATGTGTGAGCGACATTGCCTCCAAATTGGCCAGTCGCCATCAGATGTCTTTCCAGTTTCAATAGGGGGGAGCCCTGTCATTGGATGACGTGTTGGACCTAGCAATGACCACCATCAAAATGGAATTCATCCGCCTACGCAGGAGACCACCCCTGCGTGCAGAAACGCCAGGCATACACTTCGGGGTGCAGGGACGGCCTTGGTCGTGGAGGAATGTGGTAATGCGGAATATGCTATTCCAACGATCAATATATCCTGCTTCGGCGGATTTCGCTCACCGGCGGATGACCCACCGAAGCCTTTGCGCTTGCGCTCCGAAGCAAGCTTCAGCGCCCACGGGCGTAGGTGGGTATGGTTTTTGGGGACCACGGGCTTGCCCGCGGGGCTCCATTCTTTCCAGATGGTTGAATGCTTTTGGAACAACAGGGTAAGCATGAAGGGGATAGACGAACAAACCTACTATGAGATCCTGGAAGTGAGTCCCACGGCGACCCCCAAAGAGATTCAAAAGGCTTATGAGCATGCCAAAGAGACCTTTCATACGGATTCCTTGGCGGTCTACTCTCTTTTCACCGAGCGGGAGATTCACGATATACAGGGGGCCATTGAAGAGGCCTACCGGGTATTGATGGATGAGACCTTACGGAAGAGTTATGACCAGTCTCACTTTCAACGATTGGGTAAACAAAAACTAGAGAAGCCTCCAGAGGGTCAGCCTCCCCCCCGAGAGAAAAGGCCCCCTCTTCCTTCCCCAGATGTTGCAGTCCATCTGGAGGAGGGAGCTTATCGGGGCAAAGCATTGAAACAGATTCGTGAGAAAATGGGCATCGATCTGGAAACGATCGCCCAAGAGACCCGAATCCACCTGAAGACTTTGGAGTTGATTGAAGAGGAAGACCAAGGGAAACTGCCCCCCTTGGTCTATCTCAAAGGATTCTTGAAAGGGTATGCCCAATCCCTTGGTTTGGATCCTCATAAGGTGGTGGAGGAATATCTCCATTTCCTGGAAGAGGAAAAAAAGAAAATAATCCCTTCCTGATGTAATAAATTCGAATATCGAAATAGAATTTAATGGTTACCCGGATATCAAGTCATCAGGTATTAGGTATCAAAATATCAGAGTATCAGGCTATGAGAAAGGATCATTGCAAAATGATCAATTAGCAATGGTCAATTACCAATTTAACATATTGCTAATTTTGCATTGTTAATTTTGCAATCTGCATTGAACTTTTCCTGATATCCTGATGCCTGGTATCCTGCATCCTGATTTCCTGGTACCCTGATGACCATTAGGATTTCGTGCTTCGAGTTTAAGGATTTTTTAGAATTTTTCTGATGTGAGTTCAGCGACGGTAGCGGTCATCTGTTTGGAGATCTCTGAGTTGAATCCCAAGAACTTTTGACGGATCTTTCCTTCTTTGTCAATGAGAATGGTGGTGGGGAGGGCGGTCACACCAAAGTTTCTCGAAACCTCATCTGGAGTAATGGTGATGGGATAGGGAATGTCCATCGATGCGACAAAACGTCGGACGGTTTCCACATCCCCCTTATCTACATTCATCCCGATCACAACAAAGCCTTTTTCCTGGCACGTCTTCTGAAGATGAATCAGATGGGGAATCGATTCGCGACAGGGAGCACACCAGGTCGCCCAAAAATCGAGCAGAATGACCTTGCCCTTGAGTTTAGAGAGAGTGATCTCCTGTCCATCGAGCGTCTTAAGTGTGAAATCGGGGGCTGTGGTAGGTGAGGGGGTTTTAGCACAATGGGAAAGGAGGAGAACCCATGATCCACAGAGGCACAGGATCAGGAGACATTTCAGATAGGATCGGTTTTTCATAAAAATGTCATGTGGCAAAGTTCACATACCAAGTTAAATCAAAGTTCAAATGTTATGAAGTTTTGTTTTGAACTTTGACATTCCTTTGATATTTGGAATTTAGACTTTGAAATACTGTTCTTATAAGGCTTTTTCCATCATGGTCTTCAAGCGGGTCTTGGGGACAGCGCCGACAATTTGATCAAAAATCTTTCCGCCTTTGAAAAGGATGAGGGTGGGGATTCCTCTTACCCCGTATTGACTGGGTGTGGCCGGGTTTTCGTCCACGTTGAGTTTTGTCACTTTGACCTTTCCCATAAATTCTTTCGCCAACTCCTCAACGATGGGGCTGATGCTGCGGCAGGGACCGCACCAGGTCGCCCAAAAATCGACCAGCACGGGAACAGTGGAATTAAGAACCTCCGAGGTGAAATTTTTATCGTTCACACTGACCAAAATGGATTCATCTGCCATCTTTTACCCCTTTTTCCGATGATATGAATTAATTTCTTTATAATACACCCTGGGGAAATCCGCAAATTCAATTCCCCACGTTTCTTTTTGGACTTTAAAGTTTAAATTTTTAACTTCTAATTTTTAACTTTTAACTTTCTCTACAACCTTCTCTCTAATACATAATCGGCCAGGGCATAGAGAGCTTCCTTCTCTTTTGAACTCGGAAAGAGGTGGAGGTGTCTCTTCCCTCTTTCAATATAACCTTTTGCCTTTTCCAAGGTATAACAGAGACCTTGATAGGACTCGATGATCTCCACCACTTGGAAAAAATCCTCTTTAGAAATGGGCTCAGACTCTACCGTCTTCCGGATAAAATCCTTCTCATCCCCGCTGCAACGGCTCAGAGCGAAGATGAGGGGGAGGGTGATTTTACCATCTTGGAGATCGATCCCAATTTTCTTCCCAAATTCTTCCTCTTTTGATGTGTAATCAAGGGTGTCATCGATCAACTGGAAGGCAATTCCCACATCCATCCCGAACTGGGCGAGTGCCTCCTCTTTTTCTTCCGAGACGTTTCCCAAGATGGCTCCGATTTGGGCGGCAGCGGAGATCAGGGCGCCTGTCTTGCGTGCAATGATGCCAAGATAACTCTCCTCGGACAAGGAAAGATCATTCGTTTTGATCAATTCATCCAGTTCACCTTCGGCCATCAGGGTGGTGGCCCTGGAAATGGTCCGGAGGATTTTCCAGTTGCCGTTGTCCACCATCAAAGAGAAACATTTGGTAAAAAGAAAGTCTCCAACGAGAACACAGGCTTCGTTTCCCCAGATGGAATTGGCTGACAGGCTACCCCTGCGTAACTCTGCGCGGTCCACGACGTCGTCATGGAGCAGTGTCGCCGTGTGGATGAATTCTATGAGACTGGCCAGAGAGACATGCTGCTCTCCACGATACCCACATAATTTAGCTGAAAGCAAGAGGAGAACAGGACGAAAACGTTTTCCTCCACTGAAAAGGAGATGCTCTCCAATGGCAGAGATAATAGGGACGCTCGACATCAAATTCTTCCGAAACTCTTGATCCACCTTCTCTAAATCTTCCCCAATCCATTCGAGGACCGATTCGAAAGGAAACGTCTTCTCTTCTATGACAGAATAGGTGCTGTTGAGCATATCCATATCAAAGCTTTAATATCCTATTCACCCCTTGTTGTCAAAATTTTTTTTCATTTTTGTAACCCCTCACTCTCAGGTACGAAACAGGACCGACAGGGATGCTGAAGAAAATTTTAGACCTGCCTGCGCGTAGCCTGCTTGCGCTAAAGCTTCAGCGAAGGCAAGCCGCTTCGGCGAAGGCAGGGCGGCAACCTTAACTTCACCCCTCAACTCCAGACGTTCATCGAACGCCTTTCACCACTCCGTTCAATCAGTGAATGTTACCCTACCCTCATGGATATCAATGCAACCCCGCATTCTAAGATTTTCGGAAGCATCCTTGTGGGGACGATGCATTGCATCCCCACAACTAAGAGACTACCTATTTTTTCTATTTCGAAGGTTAGAGAGTCTTGGACTCGTGTCCATGGAGGATGAGGGGGTCCATGACCTTTAATTCTACCCCACTGGCTTTCATGGATTCTGTCAAAATGAAATTAGCTTCTTCACGAAGGCGGGCGTGAACAAACCGTAATCGCTTCGGTTCCAGTCTTTGATTCCTTAGGGCCACCAGGAGATCGACCGTTCGCCGAGCGGGAAAGATCAGGTAGCATCTTCCCTTCGGTGGGAGGAGGTAAGAGGCGATGGAGAGCAAGTCCTCCAGCGTCCCGTGGATCTCATGACGGGCAACGGCCTTTTCCAGGATCGGGTTCACCCTGCCTGTGCGATCTTTCCGATAAGGAGGGTTCGAAACAACCACATCGAAGCATTCTGGTGGAAAGAGGGCTTTCAGTTTTCTGAAGTCATAGTGGAGAATCGATATCCGATCCTCGAGGTGGTTCAGTACGACATTTCTTTCTGCTAATTCAGCCAGGTCCTTCTGGATCTCAACCCCCATGAAGGAATGAGCTTTCGTTTGATGGGATAAGAGGAGAGGGAGAATTCCGCACCCTGTTCCTAAGTCGATGACTCGCTCCTTCTTTCGGATTTTCGAAAATTGGCTGAGCAAAACAGCGTCGATGGAGAATCGGTAGCCTCTTTTCTTCTGAAGAATTCGAATTCTCCCTTTGAAGAAGGTATCAAGCGTCTCATCAGATGCAGGCGTTACCATCATCTTTTGTGAGACTAATTACCACAGGGGATTTGGGTTGTCAATGAACGAGCCCCCCGTTCCTCAAGGTAAAAATTTGTACATCTATCATGAAAAAATTGTATAAAAACTTCCCATTTCAGCCGTTGAAAAGGGTCTATTTGATTCATGAAATTTCTGGAAAGTATAATGTTTTTAACTAATTAGAGAGATAACGGTCTTTTTTGGTATGGATATTGCTTCGGATTTTTCTTGACAAATAGGCGATAAGCAGCTAATTTTAAACAAAATTTTAATCCAACGGAATTAAATGGGGTACCCGCTAACCAAAAAGGAGGAGTTTAAGATGAAAAGATTTCTGGGGTTTCTTATTATTGTCATCATCATCTCCTTTGGCTTTGTTCTCTCCCCAATGGCACAGGAGAAGAAAGAGGGGGAAGAGATCTACACCATTAAGAAGGGGGATACGCTCTGGGATATTTCAACAAGATTTTTAAAAGATCCCTTCCTTTGGCCGAAATTGTGGCAAAGGAATCCTTATATTACGAACCCCCATTGGATCTATCCAGGGCAGCCCGTCCGCATTGTCCCTGTTGAAGAGTTGATGAAAGAAATCCCCAAAGAAGCAGTGAAAGAACCGGAGATTAAGAAAGCAGAACCAACTCCGGCAGAACCAACTCCGGAAGAAAAGCCTCCCGTCGCCGAGGTGAAGCCGCCTGAAGTGGCACCCGAAGTGAAGCCTGAAGTCATGCCAATCGAAGCTAGACCGATTGAGGAAAAACCCGGTATCTTTGTCGATGTCCGTTCAGCAGGGTTTATTGGCGATCTCGAGTTTCGGGGTATTGGTATGATTATGGATAACAAGGATGGTAAGAATCTGATGGCTGAGGGGGATATCGTTTATATGGCCTTCAGGACAGCTGACCCCGTTGTCGTTGGAAATAGGTATACCATCTTTCGAGGCGGAAGATTTGTCAGACATCCGCTCACGCGTCAAAAGATTGGCAGGAAGTATGTCATCAGCGGAAATGTTGAAGTCGTCGATCAACAGGGTAATTTCTATACGGGGAAGGTGATTGAAGCCTTCCGAGAAATTTTAGTAGGAGATATGCTTCGGCCTTATATAAAGGATTAGTAGGAGATCGTACAGAAGTAAGCATAAGATCGCCTCTTTTTTTTAAGGTCTTGACCAGGTTTAGGAGGTAGAGAAATTCCCCTAATTTTTCCCTCTATCTCCTGAGCCTTTTTTTGTTACATTTTTTTTCAATTTCTTTTTCACCTTTCAGCCTTTGAAAAATCTTTCCACTGAGGCCTCTATGGCTAAAGACATTTTTCATGGGTTGGCCTTGAGTCTCACCCCCGGGGTGGGGGGTATCCTTATGAAGCGCCTTCTGGATCGTTTTAAAACCCCAGAGGCAGTCTTTCAGGCCCCGTTGAACGAGCTATTAGAGATCGAAGGACTCGGGGAGAGGGTGGCCAAAGAGATTCAGAGAGGTCCGATGGAAAAGAGGGTGGAGAGGGAATTATCCTTACTCAAAGAAGTCGGAGGGACCCTGATCGCGATACAGGATGAGTCCTATCCTAAACGCTTGAAAGAGATTTATGACCCTCCCCCCTTGCTTTATGTCAGAGGCGAATTGAAAGAGGAGGATGAACTGGCTGTTGCCATCGTGGGAAGCAGAAAGACCACTCCCTATGGAAGATGGACGACGGAGAAAATGAGTCAAGAACTTGCGCACCGTGGCGTCACGATCGTCAGCGGAATGGCAAGAGGGATCGATTCCCTCGCCCACTGGGGAGCCCTTTCAGGAGGAGGGAGGACGATCGCTGTCTTGGGATGCGGAGTGGACGTGATTTACCCGCGGGAGAATCGAAGCCTTTTCAATAAAATGATTGATCAGGGAGCTGTTGTCTCCGAATTCCCGATGGGCTCGCCGCCTGAAGGGGGGCATTTCCCCAGGAGGAATCGGATCATCAGCGGTCTCTCTATCGGTGTGGTCGTCGTTGAGGCGAGCATGGAAAGCGGTTCGCTCATCACGGCCAATTATGCCTTAGAGCAGGGGAGAGAGGTTTTTGCTGTTCCTGGGCATGCAGGATCGGCAAGCAGTCGAGGGACCCATCAGCTCATCAAAGAGGGGGCGAAATTGGTGGAATCGAGCGAAGATATCCTCGAGGAAATCTTGCCTCAATGGAGGAAGGAGAGAGAGTTGCCCCAGAAGGCCGAGCGTCCCATGCAGGCCCTCAACGAGGAAGAGAGAATTCTCTATGACCATTTAGGAGAGACCCCCTTGCACATCGATGTTCTGATCAGAGAGAGCCAATTCGATCCGGGAAAGGTATCCAGTCTCCTTTTAAATCTGGAATTGAGAGGGCTGATCTCCCAGTGGCCCGGCAAATGCTTCACCAAGAAGTTGGGACCTTAGAATGGTGAATTGAGAATTGCCAAGTAAGGAATTATGAGTTAAATAGTTCTGTTTATATCAGAATCGAAAGGTACCATGAAAGGTAGAGGGTGATGTCAAAAGGGTTAATTGTCGTTGAATCCCCTACAAAGGTGAGGACGCTTCAGAAATTCCTAGGGGCAAATTATGTCATCAAGGCCTCCGTGGGTCATATCAAGGACCTCCCGGAGAGTGAACTGGGTGTCGATCTTAAGAAAGATTTCCTGCCCCAATACGTTGTCATTCCTGGAAAAGGCAAGATCATCCGTGAATTGAAGAAGGCCAGTAAAGGCGTGAAGAACGTCTACCTCGGGCCGGATCCTGACCGAGAAGGGGAAGCGATCGCTTGGCACATCGCCGAAGAAATTGGAGACGGGAACAAAAATGTCTATCGGGTCCTCTTCAATGAAATCACTCAAAAGGCTGTCTTGGAAGCCTTGAAACATCCCAGCACATTACAGCAGTCCAAATATGAGGCCCAACAGGCGAGGCGCATTTTGGACCGCTTGGTCGGTTATCAAATCAGCCCCATCCTTTGGGAAAAAGTCCGTCGGGGATTGAGTGCGGGTCGGGTTCAATCGGTGGCTGTGCGGATCATCTGCGAAAGAGAGCGTGAGATTCAAAACTTCGTCTCCAAAGAGTACTGGAGCCTCACGGCCACACTGAAGAAAATGGAATCTCCCCTGTCCTTCGATGCCCGACTGACGAAATGGAAAGGGAAGAAGGTGACGATGGCCAATGAGTCTGAAGCCTTGGCCATAAAGAAGGCACTGGAGTCCGTTCCCTACAGCGTCTCTAAAATTACCCAGCAAGAGAAGAGGAGGAATCCCCTTCCACCCTTCATCACCAGCCGGCTCCAGCAGGATGCCTATCGGAAGCTCTCCTTCTCCGCTAAGAAGACGATGCGAATCGCCCAGACCTTGTATGAAGGGGTGGAGCTGGGTGAACTCGGGATGGTGGGCTTGATCACCTACATGAGAACAGACTCCCCCAGGGTCTCTTCGGAAGCCGTTCAGCAGGTCCGAAACTGGATTAAAAATCGGTTTGGGGAGCCGTATCTGCCTCCCAAGCCGAATTTATATAAGAGCCGAAAAGGAGCTCAGGAGGCTCACGAGGCGATTCGACCGACCTCCACCGATTTCGACCCCGAGAAGGTGAAGGATCATTTAGATAAAGATCAATGGGCCCTTTACAAACTGATCTGGGATCGGTTCGTTGCCTCCCAGATGCCTTCTGCCGTTTTTCTTCAAACCACAGCGGAGATCAAAGCCGGTGAGGGCATCTTTACGGCGGTGGGAACGGTTCCAACGTTTCAGGGATTTATGACACTCTATGTGGAAGGAGAAGATAATAACGCCTCCAGCGGGAAATCGGAGGACGGCGAAGCGGAAAGGCGGTTGCCCGCCCTATCGGAAGGAGAGGTCCTGGAATTATTGGGTCTTAACTCCAAGCAGCATTTCACCCAACCCCCTCCCCGTTTCTCCGAGGCCACGCTGATTAAGGAGCTTGAGGAGAAAGGAATCGGAAGACCTTCGACCTACGCCGCGATTCTCAGTACGATCAAGGAGAAGGAGTATGTCAAATTGGAGAAGGGAAAGTTTTTTCCAACCGAGTTGGGATTGGTGGTAAACGACCTCCTCGTCGTGAATTTTCCCGACATTCTTGATGTGGAATTCACGGCCCAGATGGAAGAGAACCTCGACAAGATCGAGGAGGGAGAGAAGGGATGGGTTGAAACGCTGAAAGAGTTCTACCGTCCGTTCCATAAGGATCTGGAGATGGCAAAGGTCTCCATGAGGGATATCAAGAGAGAGAAGATCCCCACCGAGGCCAAATGTGACGTGTGCGGCGCGAAGCTGGTGAAACGATGGGGGAAAAGGGGCTTTTTTTTGGCCTGTTCCACCTATCCCAAATGTCGATTTACAAGAGAAGTAGAAGAGAATGAAGAGAAGAACGGCGAGACCACAGATGCTCGATGCGATAAATGTGGGAGCCCAATGGTCATCAAGAATGGGAAGTTCGGAAGGTTCTTGGCCTGTTCTAAATATCCTGATTGTAAAACCACCCGACCGATCGATACCGGTGTCCATTGTCCTCAAGAGGGATGTGACGGAATGATGGTTGAACGGAGGACTCGCAAGGGAAGGACTTTTTACAGTTGCAGCAATTATCCCAAATGTACCTTCGCTCTCTGGGATCGGCCCATTCCGGAAAAATGTCCTCAATGTGATTACCCCTTCCTGGTGGAGAAACAGGGGAAGGGAGGAGTCACCCAGCGGTGCCCGAATAAGGAGTGCGGATACCGGTCTTCAGAATGATCCAACGCGAACTCTCCGCCTTCCTTGAAGTATCTTTTTCTGCGTGAATCGTCGCTGCATGAATTGGAAGGGAAAGTAGACCAAACGATTGAGGAGGGTGGGCGGGTAATCCCACTGGAACCGCTTCCCTATCGAGGGGAAGGAATTGAACTCTCTCCACGCCTTTTTCCAGCAGTCCCGAAGGACCTCACCGCTCATCTTCTTCGGAATGAAATGGGGGGCTGCTTCTTCCTGCTTTTCTAAAAGCCACCATCGCTCACGGACCAAACGTCCCTCTTTTTTGACCCGTTGATAAAAAACTGTGTCTGGATAGGGAGTCAGCAGGCAAAAGACGGCGGTGAAGAGTTTGGTCTGAATGGCAAAAGAGACCGCCTCTTCAAGGGTGCAAGGATCATCCTCATCCAATCCGAAGACGAAGGATCCACAGACGGCAATGCCGTATCGATGAAGATCACGGATGATTTCCCGATATTCGGACGGATCGTTCTGATATTTGCGAGACTGGATCAAGTTTGATTTGGAGGTGGATTCGAAGCCAATGTAGAGGACGATGCAGCCGCTTTTGGCCAGCATCTCTATATGTTCGATCTTTTTCAGACCGGATAGGGAAGCCTGTCCGAACCACCTTTTCTTAAGTGGAATGAGAGCCTTGAACAATTCATTGGAGTAAGAGGGGTGTCCGACGATGTTGTCGTCGTTAAACATCATCCATCGCTGTGGGAGGGTTTTCACTTCTTCTACGATGTGGGAGATGGGCCTGCAGCGGTACCTCTCACCGAAGAATTTGTGAACGGAGCAGAACTCGCATTGGAAAGGGCATCCTCTTGTGGCCTGGACCACGCCTATCGGAAAGTATCCTTTCTTGGGCAAGATGTCCCAACGGGGTTTTGGGATTCTTAATGGATCGATGGGTCCCTCCTGGCGGTAAAAAGGTTTGAGGTCCTCTGCCCTGAAGTCCTCAATGAGACGTCCCCAACTCTCCTCAGCCTCTCCAATGACAACCGCATCGGCATGCGCTTTGGCTTCTTCCGGAAGGACGGAAGGATGGATTCCTCCAAGGACGACGGAAGTTCCCTTCCTTCGATAGGCATCAGCAATTTGGTAAGCTCTCAGAGCGGTCTTGGTGGAGATGGTGATTCCCACAAGATCGACTTCCTTTAAATCTCTTTCCAGGTCAATGGGGGTGAGGAGATCATCGGTGCATGAGATCTCGACATCCGGTGGCGTGAGGGCTGCCAGAATGGGTAGGGCAAGATTAGGGACACGGGCGTTCTCTTCAACGGCAGGAACGATGAGTTCGATCTTCACACTTAAAATCCTAACAACGATCAAGGCGATTGTCAAAACAAAGGACACAAGGAGGATTGGAATCTTAGAGAAATGGAGTAATGGCTTCATGCAATTTTTTGCAAATAAAAAAAGGAAGGCGTAAAATAATGGATTGTGGAACCCATTTGGGTCATTGGCGCCGGGTTGGCAGGGTGTGAAGCAACCTGGCAGATTGCCAGAAGAGGAGGAAGCGTGGTCCTCTTCGAGATGAAGCCCCACACCTATTCGCCTGCCCACAAATCTCCTGATCTCGCGGAGATCGTCTGCAGCAATTCCTTCAAATCAGAATCTTTTATGAATGGCCCAGGGATTCTTAAAGAAGAGATGAGCCAATTAGACTCCTTGGTCTTAAAAGTGGCCAAGGAAACAAGGGTTCCGGCCGGGGGCTCCTTAGCTGTAGAACGGGAAGCCTTTTCTCAAAGGGTGACCCGGACGCTTGAAGGGTTGGAGAATGTGGAGATCGTACGAAAGGAGGTCTCCGCCCTTCCAAAAGAAGAAGTGACGATTATCGCAACAGGTCCTCTTACCTCCGAACCCCTAAGCCAGGAGATTCGAAGGATCACAGGGGATCATCACCTCTTTTTTTTCGATGCCATTTCACCGATCGTCACGTCCGAATCCATCGATTTCGGGAAGGCGTTTAAGGCGTCTCGTTACCAAAAGGGAGGAGATGACTATATCAATTGTCCGATGGATGAAGAGACCTACGATCGGTTTGTGGATGCTTTGAATCGAGCGGAGAAGTTTTCCCTCCGCGACTTTGAGAGGGGATACTTCTTTGAGGGATGTCTTCCCATTGAGGAACTCGCAGCCCGAGGGAGAGAGACCCTGGCCTTTGGGCCCCTCAAACCCGTTGGCCTCATCGACCCGAAGACAGGGAAGCAACCCTTTGCAGTCGTTCAGCTGAGACAGGAGGATCGATTTGAAACCCTCTACAATTTGGTCGGGTTCCAGACACGACTGAAACATGAAGAGCAGAAGAGGGTCTTTGGCATGATTCCGGGGCTGGAGAAGGCTGACTACGTTCGATTGGGTTCTGTTCATCGGAATACCTTTATCGACTCCCCGAGATTGCTTAAGGAGTCCCTTCAGTTGAAGGGCCGTCCTCACCTCTTTTTTGCCGGTCAGATGACAGGGGTCGAGGGGTATATGGAATCTGCAGCCATGGGGCTTGTGGCGGGATTGAATGCCCTCCGGGTGACGAGCGGGATGGATGTAGTCGTCCCTCCTTCTACAACGGCCATGGGTGCCTTGATTCATTACATCACCCATTCCCAAACCATCCCGTTTCAGCCGATGAATATCAATTTTGGTTTGTTTCCTCCTCTGAAAGGGAACGCCAGAGGGCGAGAAAAAAGGAGGCTCTTGGCCGAACGAGCATTGAAGGAAATGGAACAGTGGAGCAAAACATTTGAGCAGTAGCCATTCCATGAAAAGAGACCAAGGCGGCTAAAACATGGCAAAACAACATTGCATGAGGTGTGGTAAGAAGGTACCATCTGCGGAGTCAACCTATGTGGTTCAAATCAAGGTCTTTGCCGGATTTGACGGAATGCTCTCGGAGCCTGAAGGGGGAATCGATAACCAGCTGAGAAAGATCCTTGAACAGATTGAGCACTCTGACCCGGAGGAACTGGAAAAGGATGTTTATGAAGAGTTCACCCTCCTCCTTTGTAAAAGTTGCCGGGATCGGTTTGTAGAGGAGGCAAAGCATCCCTGGGAAGGTCCCATACGAGTCCGGAAAGATCCTGGTCGCTTCATCCATTAGAAAGGGAGGATCCCCATCCTCCCTCAGGGCTGTCGTGGAACGGGCGACAGTTGAAGTCTGATTTTCTGGGGATAGAAATTGGTAACGGTGATTCCAGAGGGGACAATGATATTGGCGTCCGAAAGAGAGATTCGATTGATTCCCGAGCGGCTTTTGGAAAGATCGATTTGCACCCTCAGGCGATCAGGACTGAGGGCAGAGAGAAGCCTTTGGGAGCCTTTGAGTCGAACATTGATTTCCCTGGGGGGGTCCCCATTGATCTCCAGTTGGGGAGGGATGGAGTAATATTCGATAGGGATGTTAAAACTGATCTCTCCCTGGCGGACGCCAATCAAAACGACCCAAAGAAGGCAGACCAAGAAGAGAAAGAAGACTTTGGCCGGGAGATCCTCCAAGATCCTTCTCGGCCATCTCTTTTTCCTCTCCTTCTCCCCCGAGGGGAGGGGCAGGTGAGAGAGGCTTTTTCTCAAATCTTCTCGGCTTTCCATTTTTTCGGCTTTCCCTCCCGAAGCGATGAAAACTTCCTTCCTCTCCTCTGAGATAATGAGGCACTCCGCATCGGTAACCTCGGTGATTCCCAATCCCGCTCGATGTCGGGCTCCCCATTCCCTGGGGAGGGAAGGGGACTGGGAGACAGGGAGCATAGCAGCGGCATATCGAACCCGGTCTCGTGAAAGGATCGCCGCACCATCATGAAGGGGAGAGTGCGGATTAAAAATACTGAGGAGGATCTCTTCGTTCAATTCAGCATCTAAAGGGATCTTCCCATGAATCCATTCGTCAAGATCATCTTCTTTATGAAGAACGATCAGCCCGCCGATTCTCTGATGGGCCATCTTGAAGGCCGCCTCCACAATTTCATCAACGTGTTTTGAAGGAAGCCTTTCTGGTTTTCCGAAGAGAAAGGAGGGAAGGGTGATGCGCGCCAGCACTTCCCGGATCTCCTGTTGAAAGATCACGACCAGAACGAGGAGGATCACGGCCCAGAGATTTTGAAGTCCCCAAACGGAGAGGGGGAGGTCGATCCACCGGGCGAGGAGGTAGTAAATCGGCAGGGCTAAAATGACGAGGATCATACGGAGCGCCCTTTTCATACGCATCCAGAGATAGAGTCGGTAGAAGACGAAGGTTAGGATGAGAATATCAAGGCCATCCTGCCATCGGAAGAGCTTGAGAAGATCTTTCATGCCCTTTCCCTCCAGAAGCCACTGAGATATTATACTGGTCTAAAAGGTCCCTATAATCAAGAGGGGAAAGAAATTTCTTGACAAGAGATCCTCTTTCTGGTTTATATTGTTTCAATTGAATCAATTGAAGCCAATGAAATGAATCGAAAAGTCCTCCTTCTGAAGAAGTTAATCGAAGGTCTCCTGAAGAACGGGGCCAAGGAGATGACCGGACGAGCCAAGGGCATTAAGGTCCGGGAGTTTATCGAGAGGATTTTGAAGGCGGAAGAGAGACCGCTGCTCGTCTTCCTGGACTTCTCGGGGGTCGGTCCCATCGATTTTTCGTGGGCCGATGAGGTGGTGGCCAAGATGATTTCCAGGTTGTGGAGCGGGGAGTACGGAGAGAAGTTTCTTGTCCTGAAAGGCCTGAATGCCTCTCAGATGGAGAATATCAGCGTGGCCCTGGAGCGGAAACGACTGGCGGCCCTGGCCACAGGTTCGGAAGGGTGGAGGGTCATCGGTTCTCTGAATAATTATTTGGCCCAGACCTTAAATAACATCATGGAGAAAAGGCATCTGACCCTGCGACAGCTGTCTGAAGAGGAAGGCATTGGCATGAATACGAGTGGAACCCGGTTGCTTAATCTCTATAAGAAACGGCTCGTGGCGAGGGGGGAGGGACCCTGGAGGAGCAAAGAAGATGCTCATCGCGGGAGGCAGTATGTCTATCAATCTCTTCTCTCGTAGGGGGATACGATGGCAGAGTTGAGAAGAGAACCCATCACACGCACGTGGGTGGTGGTGACTACGGACAATCCCAAGGGGCCTTCCGATTACCTCCCCTTCAAGCCTCCTTACCAGCCCCAGGAGACCGGAGAGGTCTGTCCCTTCTGCCCAGGCCACGAAGCGATGACGCCCAAAGAGACTTTCATGGTGAGCCGTGAAGGAGGAGGATGGGCAGTTCGCGTCATTCCCAACAAATTTCCCTTCTTCCACATTGAAGGGGAATTTGATCGAAGGCCGGAGGGAATGTATGATGTCATGGAGGCGATTGGCGCCCATGAAATTGTGGTGGAAACACCGGAGCACAAGCAGCATTTCGCTTTTATGGAGACCCAGCAGATAGAGAAGATCCTTCGGGCTTATCGGGAGAGGCTCACAGACCTGGAAAAGGACCAACGCTTTCAACAATTTCTCATCTTGAAGAATTATCCGGGGGTGTTCAATCGCCACCCTCATTCCCATCTCATGGCGATGCCTGTGATCCCTAGAAGGATCGATGAGGAGATCGATGGGGCGCTGGATTACTATCAGCGCAAAGAACGCTGTATCTTCTGCGATATTATCAAGGAAGAGATCGCGATGAGGAAGAGGGTGATCCTGGAGACCGTTCATTTCCTGGTCTTCTCTCCCTTCGCTTCGCGCTATCCGTTTGAGACTTGGATCGTCCCCAAGAAACATACTCCTGATTTCCATCAGATCGATGAGGAGGGGATCGAGGATCTTTCGGTTGCCCTCCAGTCTCTTTTTCTCCGCTTACATAAGTTACTTTCTGATCCTCCCTACAGTCTGGCCTTTCACACCTCTCCCATCCAGAGCCGCTTCCGTCGTTCTGAATACCATTGGCACATTGAGACCCGGTTACGTATTGGTTTGAGAGAGGGGTTCGAGTGGGGGACTGGTTTTTTTGTCAACCCGACTCCACCTGAAGATGCGGCGGCATATCTAAGGGAATTGGATTAGAGAGTGTCAAGTGAACGATGACTGATGAACAATAAACGATGAACAAGTAATAACAAACGATGAACGATGGACGATAAACAATGAACAATAAACCATCAGCAATGAACCGTAAATAGGGAGCGAGTGAAAATTTTAAGATGATTGCTGATTTTAAAAAAGGGGACCGGCTCAATACTCTGTTGAAAGAAGGTCAAACGAAGAAGAAGAAAAAACGCTTGATCTTTTCCGGGGTTTTTCTTCTGATCCTTCTTCCTTTGATTACCTTCTTCCTTCTCTCTTCCCAATCGACACGTCCTCCAGTTGATTTTCCCACCCCTGCCGATTCCATACTGAAGGAATCCGAATCCCAAGAGGTTGAGCACGAGGTCATCGAAGGAAGCGTCAAAAGAGGGAGCACCTTCTCCAGGTCCTTGGCAGAGAAAAACATCCCTCCTCCATGGATCGATTTGATCGTTTCAGAATTGCGGCCCCATATTGACTTTAGAAAGATCAAAGGGGGGACATTCCGTCTCATGAAGGATGGGAAAGGGGAATTGGTAAAATTTGTATATGAGGTAAGTCCAACGGAGGTTTATGAAATAGAAAAGGGTCCTCAGGGATATCAGTCCCAGAGGAAGGAAGTTCCTTTGGAAACTCACCTTGTAAAGGTGATTGGCGAGATTCGTTCCTCCCTCTTCGAGGCAATGGATGCCGCAGGAGAACAGGATCAATTAACCATCGCTTTTGCAGAGATCTTGGCCTGGGAGATCGATTTTTATAAGGATGTCAAGGAGGGGGATCGATTCAAGGTTGTGGTGGAGAAACTTTACAAGGGAGATCAATTCATCCGGTATGGAACGATTCATGCGGTGGAATATCAAAGTGGGAACGGGGGGGTCCGTGGGATCGAATATCAGGGCCACTACTATCATGAAGATGGGACCTCTCTGAGAAAGGCGTTTTTAAAGGCCCCCTTACGATTTAACCGAATCAGCTCAAGATTCAGTCGGGCGAGAAGACATCCAATCTTGGGAGGGATGCTGCCTCATTACGGCGTTGATTATGCAGCCCCCCCAGGGACACCGGTCTGGGCCGTAGCCGATGGGACAGTGGTTGCCTGTAATTATAGCGGAGGCTTTGGGAGGCAGGTCGTCCTCCGCCATATGAATGGATATAGAACCTACTATGGGCACCTCTCTCGTTACGGTTCCGGGATTCGGTTAGGAAGACGGGTGAAACAGAAGCAGATCATTGGATATGTGGGATCGACAGGCCTTTCTACAGGCCCCCATCTCGACTACCGTCTAGCCAAGGACGGTCGGTTCAGGAACCCTTTGAAGGAGAGGTTTCCGTCCGGCCCGCCCATTGGAAGGGGAGAGATGGAATCATTTCAGCAGAGAAGAGATGGGGTCATGGCATGGCTCCAGGGGGAGGCTCCGCTTCAGCAAATAACCTCTCCCGTCCTTTCCGGTGGAAAGGCTGAGCCGTAAGAAGAAATCCCCAATCTCCTCCATTGTTCGTCTCCAGGGGCCGATTCCAAATGAAGAACCCTTACCCTTCCGCATCTGCGAAAACAGGCGAGGTTGGATCGATTCTGGTGATTCACCAGGGTGCTCTGGGTGATTTCATCCTGGCCTTGCCCACCCTCGAAATCCTTCGGGAGACCTTCCCAAAAGCAAAATTGGCCATCATGGGATTCCCAAGAATTCTTGAATTAGTCGATAAGAGATTCTATGCCGATGAGATTCTATCGATCGATCAGAGAGGCATGGCTTCTTTCTTCGTCAGGGGAGGACCACGAGACGCACCTCTTTCTCAATTCTTTAACACCTTTGACCTCGTGGTCGTCTATGGAAAAGATGAAGGGGGAAATTTCATTGGCAATCTGAGGGAAATCTGTCAAGGCAGAGTCCTTCATATCAACCCTTTTCCCGAGTGGGCCGCAAGAGTTCATTTGACGGATCATCTCCTCAGAGAACTGAGGCGATATGGGTTTCCGCCCGTAGAGAAGGCCCCGAAGCTCTTTTTAAGCGACATGGATAAGGATTGGGGGAAAAAATTCTGTCGCGTGAAAGGCCTCACCGAAGAAGAGAGATCGGGAGCGATTGTGATCCATCCCGGGAGCGGAAGCAAGAAAAAGTTATGGCCCTTGGAACAATTTTCAGAACTCGTTCGTTATTTTCAAAAGCATTCCGATTCCCGGCTCTTCATCGTTCTCGGGCCCGCCGAGGGTCCGGAGGTGGAGAAAGCCTTTGAGGGGATGGAGTGGGAGTTGGGCGTGGCTGCTCCCCTTCTTATCAAAGGGCTTTCTCTCCTCGAACTGGCTTCTATCATAGAAGGATGTCGTTTATTCGTTGGAAACGACTCGGGCATCACCCATATGGCTGCTGCTCTGGGACTCCCCACGATTGCCATCTTTGGCCCATCGGACCCGAAAATCTGGGCTCCAAGGGGGGAGAAAGTTTTCGTCATCCGCAAGGAGATGTCCTGCTCTCCCTGTTCCCAGGAAAAGTTCGTCCAATGTAAAGATTTAGAATGTCTGAGAGGTGTTGAGATCGTGGATGTCCTGGAGGGGATAAAAAACTTGGGGATCAAGTTGTAACTGGAAAGGGTCTCCTTATCTTCGGCCTGCTTGCAGTAGGTACGGGCGCGGTGGGAGAGTCCCTCTGGTCAGGAAACCTATTACCGGCAAAGGAGGAAGAACATGGAAGAGAAGAAAATAGGTGAAGTGATTAAGTTCTTCGGAAAAATCAGTGTGGCTGCCATCAGGCTCTCCGAGGGATCCTTAAAGGTGGGGGATGCCATCCATATCGTTGGTCATACGACGGATGTATCCCAGACGGTCGATTCCATGCAAATTGAAAACAAGAACGTTCAAGAAGCAGGACCGGGGGCTGATATTGGAATCAAAGTGAAGGACCGAGTAAGGGAGCACGACGTCGTGTATAAAGTCACGGAGTGAACCTCTCGACTCCCCGGCCTAAAAAGGCTGGGGCTTGCTCGAGGTTCACCCTGAGTCGGGCCTATCTACCCCGCCTTCAAAGGCGGGGCCTCGCGCGGCCGAAGTGGTGATTCCCGTTTGAAAGGGCAGGACTTTAACTCCCGCCTTCTAATTGGGAAAAAATGTTTTATTTCAGCTCGTCACTGATAAACAGGGCAGAGTTTTCTAACGGGGTGAAGGCTTGATTTCGAAGACATTGAGGCCACGGGATGGGGGGGAATGCCAGGCCTGTGGGAAAAGAGGAGGGGTATTGTCCCAAGCCCTTCCAGTGTGTGCAGACTGCCTTCGCTTGGGAGGAGAGAAAATCCAAACCATTATTGAAGATGCTCATCATCAGGCTCGGACCCCATTCCACTTGGCTGACCACCCTCCCCGTGGAGAGGCCGGCCTCCTCTGTCAGATTTGCGCCAACCAGTGTGAAATTCCGGAGGAAGGATGGGGGTATTGCGGCCTGAGAACCCATAAGGAAGGGAAACTCCAAGGGGTCTCTGCCAGAGAAGGAAATGTGAGCTGGTATTATGATGGGCTTCCAACCAATTGTGTGGCCGATTGGGTATGCGCTGGCGGAACTGGAGCGGGATATCCTTCCTATGCTTACCGCCCCGGTCCAGAGTCCGGTTTCAAAAACCTAGCCGTCTTCTATCACGGGTGCTCCTTTGACTGCCTTTTCTGTCAAAACTGGACACATCGTGAACGGATTTGGGATAAGAAGAGGACCAGTCCAGAAGAACTGGCTCGGGCTGTGGACGCCCAGACCAGTTGCATCTGCTACTTCGGTGGGGATCCTACCCCACAACTCCCCCACGCCATCGAGGCCTCCAAGAAGGCGCTCGAAACGGCCAGGGGGAGGATTCTTCGGATCTGTTGGGAGACAAACGGCTCCATGGCCTTTCCATTACTGGAGGAGATGGTTTCTCTCTCTTTGAACTCAGGGGGGTGCATTAAGTTTGACGTTAAAGCGTGGAGTGAGTCCCTCCATGTTGCGCTCTGCGGCGTCTCCAACGAAAGGACAAAAGCGAATTTTGAGTCTGTTGCAAAATGGTTTTCCAAGAGGCCGGAGCCACCCCTTCTGATCGCCAGTACTCTGCTTATTCCGGGTTATATTGATGAAGAGGAGGTCCGTGCGATTTCGAGGTGGATCGCTTCCCTCGATCCGGGGATCCCGTACGTCCTGTTAGCCTTTTACCCACAGTTCTTCTTCCACGATCTTCCGACCACTCCGAGAAATTTGGCCATCCGTTGCAAGGAAGCGGCTGAGGGAGAGGGTCTCAGGAGGGTGAGGGTTGGGAATCTGCATTTGCTTTAGAGTGAGATAAATTCCGTTGCCTTTGACGCCTGCCTTCGGCAGGCAGGCCTGCCTGCCGAAGGCAGAGGAGAGGTCGCTGACAATCGGCCGACCCCATAGGCTTTGGCCGATGGCGTCAATAGCGGTGGCGACGGAGCAGTGAGTAAGGGGAACATCAAGGGGGTGAAGAAAACAAAAAAATGAGAACAGGCATTGCCCATCTTCCTCTTCATGGTGGGAAGGCGCCCCCGTGGCTCTTTCAACGAATGAGGAGCCTCTCCAGGGAGATCACCCTTTTCATCATCGATGCTTACAGCGCAGAAGAGATGCTCCTACGGCTTTCTGACCCCTTCTGGTTTCAGGCCTTCGGCTGTGCCCTGGGTTTTGACTGGCATTCGAGTGGAGTAACGACCACGGTCTGCGGGGCTTTGAAAGAAGGAATCAAAGGGATGGAGAAGGAACTGGGATTCCATGTTGCGGGGGGAAAGGGGAAGACCTCCCGAAAGACGCCACAAGAGATCCTGACGATATGCGATCAACAATCGATCGACGGCGCCTCCCTCATTTATGCTAGCCGGATGTCCGCAAAGGTGGATAGCGCAGCCGTGCAGGATGGCTATCAGCTTTATCATCACACCTTCTTTTTCACGGAGAAAGGATCGTGGGCAGTGATACAGCAGGGTATGAATGAAAAGACAAGGTATGCACGGAGGTATCATTGGCTGAGTCACGGGGTGAAGGATCTTGTCTGCGAGCCTCACTGGGCAGTCTGCTGTGATCAAAAGAAGGAGGGATTGAATCTGGTCGCGCTTGAAAGTGAAGAGAGCCGGAAGGCCATGACGGAGCTTTCCCGTGAGAAACCGGAATTTCTGATGAGCGAAGGGAGGAAGATCAACGAGCTTTATCTCCAAGGGGAACACGCGGTCCCGGGGGAGAGGATCCGCATGGAGAGGTTGGAAAAGGCCTTCCTCCTCATCTACGATCATTCGCCAAAGAATTTTGAAGAGCTCTTGGGCCTCCCGGGAGTAGGCCCCAAAACCCTTCAGGCTTTGAGTTTGATTTCCGAATTAATCTATGGCGCCCAACCCAGTTTCAAAGACCCTACCCGGTTCAGTTTTGCTCATGGGGGAAAGGATGGTCATCCCTATCCAGTGGATCGAAAGGTTTATGATCGTACGATCGAAATATTAGGAAAGGCCGTTGAGAGCGCACGGGTTGGAGACAGGGAGAAGATGGAAGCCATCAGGCGCCTGAGAGGCTTTGCACAGAGCATAGAGCAGGGAGCATAGTGTTAAATGCCTTTGCGCTATGCCCTATGCCCTTTGCGTCGGTTGTAGGTTATGCGGTTCATTGCTGATTTACATATTCATTCCAAATACAGTCGGGCCACCAGCAAGGAGATGGAGGTGGAGACCCTCGCTCAATGGGCAAAGAAGAAGGGGATTGCGCTTCTTGGGACAGGCGATTTTACTCACCCCACCTATTATGCCGAGTTGAGAGCCAAACTGGAACCGCAGGGGAAAGGCCTCTTTAAACTGAAGAAAGGGGATTCGGGAATCCACTACATGCTGACCACCGAGGTCAGTAATATTTACACCCAGAGCGGGAAAGTGAGGAGGATCCACAATCTCATTTTCGTTCCCAGTTTCGAGGTCGCGGAGGCCATCCGTTCAAAACTAGGAAACCTCGGAAAGCTTTCCTCTGATGGAAGACCTATCTTCAGTTTTACAGCCAGAGAGCTGGTGAAGATGATGCTCGATATATCACCGGACTGCCTGATTGTCCCCGCCCATGCCTGGACGCCATGGTTTTCGATCTTTGGAGCCAATTCGGGGTTCGATTCGATAGAGGAATGTTTTGGGGATATGACCCCTCATATCCATGCCATCGAAACAGGGCTTTCCTCCGATCCGGAGATGAATTGGAGGCTCTCTGCCCTCGATCCCCTCACCCTCATTTCAAATTCTGATGCCCATTCCCCCAACCGGCTGGGAAGGGAGGCGAATGCCTTCGATTGTGCATTCGACTATCAAGAGATCATTGAGGCCATTCGGCATAAGGACCGGAGAAAGATTCTCTTCACCATTGAATTCTTTCCGGAAGAGGGAAAGTATCATTATGACGGCCATCGCCAATGCGGCGTGGTTTTCGCCCCTGCTCAGACCAAGGCCAATCAATACCTCTGTCCTCAATGCCAGAAGAAACTGACCGTTGGCGTCATGCATCGCGTCGATGAGCTTTCTGACCGGCCTCAAGGCTTTATCCCGAAGAATGCCATCCCTTCGATCCATCTCATTCCTTTGGAGGAAGTGATCGCAGAAGCCATGGGTGTCCGGGTGGGGACAAAATCTGTCGAGTCCGAGTATGACCGTTTGGTGGAGAGAGGGGGTTCTGAATTTCACATCCTTCTCGAAGCACCGCCCGATGAGTTAACAACCTATGTTCCTGAAAGAATTCTAGAGGGAATCCTCCGGATGAGACAGGGAAAGGTATCCATCCTTCCAGGCCATGATGGGGTTTTTGGGAAGATTACCCTGTTCCCTGATGAGAAGAAAGAAGGAGGAGAGTCGAAAGAGCAACTAAAACTCTTTTAAGTTAAGGCTGAGGTTAAGGTAAAGCAGTGCTAAACCTAAATCTCAACCTCAACCTGTGAGCGAAGCGAACGTAAACCTTAACCTGGGCTTTTCTAATGATAAGGATCGGCTGCTGCGGGTTTCCAGTGAAGAGGGAAATTTACTATCAAACCTTTTCAGTGGTTGAGATCCAGCAAACTTTTTACCAGCTCCCCCGGCTTGAAACGGGGAAGAGGTGGAAAGAAGAGGCTCCCCCCAATTTTGAATTTACCATGAAAGCCTGGCAACTTATCACTCATGAGCCCTCCAGCCCAACCTACAGAAGGTTGCGAACGGTGATTCCTGAGAAAAAGAAAAGGAATTATGGTTTTTTTAAGGGGACGGAAGAGATCGAGGAGGCCTGGCAAAAAACGGTGGAATTCGCTAGGGTTCTGGGTGCGGAGGAGATCATCTTCCAATCTCCTGCGAGCTTTTCTGCCTCGGAAGGCTCGATCAAAAACCTGAAGCAGTTTTTTGAAAAGAGGAAGACCCGTTCCTTTAGGTTCATCTGGGAGCCCAGGGGACCATGGGAGAGGGAAGTCGTCGAGAGGCTCTGCGTCGAATTAGGGATCATTCCCTGTCTCGATCCCTTCGAAAAGAAAATGGTCCGGGGAGATCTCCTTTATACCCGGTTACACGGGAGAAAGGGCTATCGGTACACGTACTCCGAGGCCGAGATGAAGACATTGATCGAAAATGGGAAGTCCTATCCCCAGGCCTACTTCATGTTTAATAATACGAGCATGTTTGAGGATGCTCGACGTATGAAAGGAATGGTTGAAGTTACGAAGTAGCGGAGTGATGGAGTGAGATGAGGTTGAGGTTTAGGTTGAGGTTGAGAATTTCTCAAAATCAATCTAAACCTTGGCCTTAACCTTAACTTTTTGGTTCGCCATTACTCTAATATTCCACTATTCCAGCATTACCAGTATCTATCCATTCGGACGGAGGAAGATCATGGACAAGGAAGTGGCCGAGAAGATGAGGTTGGTTTGTCAGAGCCTGATCAAGATGCTGGAGCTATCCTTTCATGGATTTCGAAAGCTCACAGAAGAATCTTTCACAAAAGTTGAAGAGGCCAGAAAAGAGGTCCAGCAACAGGCGATGGAATTGACCAATTTTATCGTTTCCAAGAGTGCCTCGACTGATCAAGGGAAGGAATGGGCAAAGCCTTACCTTTCCATGGCTTCCAGTTTCGATCGAATGGCGTATCACATCGAAGGAATTGTGGACCGACTAAAAGCCATGACTCGTGATCAGGTCCTCTTCAGCGATAGGGCCGTCCGGGAAGTCAACGATGTTTTCCAGAAGGCCATGGACCTTCTCGAAAGCCTTCCTGATCTCATCCTCAACCAGGACAAACCCGTCGCTCAGCAAATCGGTGAGCAGATCAGGTCGGTCTTTAAAATCGCCAACGGATTTTCTGAAGAACATGAGGAGAGATTGATGCAGGGGATCTGCCTTCCAAAATCCTCACCCATGTACCTGGGGATTCTCGAATCATTAAAGGGAATCTTTGCTAATATTTTAGAAGTGAGTGGAAAGATCGTCTCCCTATCCTCCAAATCGTCCCCCTCAAGCCCTCCCTCTCCCCCGGGGGTGGATGAAAAGGGTACTTAAAGAATTTGAACATTGAATTCGATAGAACAGAAGAATGTGATCTATTCCCTGGGGACGAGCAACCGAACTCCTGAAGAATTCTTGGGCCTTTTTGAAGAGCACGGAATCGAAGTTGGGATCGATATCCGAAGTTTTCCCACCAGCCGCTATCCCCATTTTGCCAAAGAATCTCTCCAGAGAATCCTTGAAACAAAGGGGATCCAGTACGAATACTTGGGGAAGGAATTAGGGGGCTTCCGAAAAGGAGGCTATTGGGCTTATATGGAGACCCCTCCTTTTCAAAAAGGGCTGGAACGACTTGAGGAAGTGGGGAGGAGAAAGAAAGCGGGTTTTTTCTGCTCTGAAAGATTTCCCTGGAAATGCCACCGGAGGTGGGTTTCAAAAAAATTAGTTGAAAGAGGATGGAAGGTTATTCACATTATCGAAAAAGATAGAATCTGGATCCCCTCACCCCCTCCCCATGCCCCACCTTAGTCCCATTCGAATCGCCAAAAAAAAGACGTATTTCCTCACTATCCCGTGTAAACTTACTGCAATCGGGCAGGCCTGCCTGCCCCGCCCTCGGTCGGGACCGGGGCCGGTAGGCAGGGATGTCGGAAGAAATCTTATACCTGCGCGTAGCCTGCTTGCGCTAAAGCTTCAGCGAAGGCAAGCCGCTCCGGCGAAGGCAGGGCGGAAACCTCAGCTTTTCCCCAGACTCCAAGAATGCCGTGACCATTGGAAGGACTGTGCGGACTCGAGGAGGTGACCTTCGCCAACCATGATGTCAGATTATCCGCTTCATAAGATTTTCGAGACATTCCTGCCCGATTCTTGGATTTCAGCCACGCTTCAGGGAGGCATTAAAGGGCTAGGAGAAATTTATTTGACAACTCGCACCTTTTTGGTTAAAAATGAATGATGATTCAAAAAATGAATGGTCATTTCTACCGGGGGGAGATATGGAGAGACTTGACCGTAAGGGAAGGGAGCATTTAGCTCACCGGAAGGAGATCCTCTGGGCGGCCGAAAAGCTCTTTGCCGCCAAAGGGTTTTTCCCGACCACCATGAGTGAGATTGCACAGAAAGCGGAGTTTGGAACAGGAACCCTGTATAAATACTTCAAATCGAAGGAAGACCTCTATTTCACTCTCATTGATGAAAAAACAGAGAAAGTGAATCAACTCGTCAAGGCGGAACTCTCCCAGAAGAATCCTGCCCTGGAGAGGATTGAAAGGGCGCTTCGTCTTCAGTTTGAATTTATTGAGAAGAACAGGGATTTTTTCAGGATCTATATCTCTGAAAGAAACCGTTTTGAGTGGACGGTCAAAGATGACCTGGGGAAGGGGATTCATGAAAAGATGGTGGCCTATATCGACCTCTTGGCTGGGGTGATGAGACAGGGGATCAAAGAGGGAGTCTTTAAGTCCAAGGACCCCGTCGATTTGGCTCATGCCCTGATGGGCATCACCAACTCTTTCGTCTTCGAATGGCTGATCGCGCCCCGACCCTACCCACTCATTTCAAAGATCGATACGGTTTTGGACATTTTCTTAAGAGGGGCCCAACAAACGGAAAGGAGGAGATAGGACCATGAGAATGAAATGGACCGTAGGATTCATCCTTTTGGCCATCGTTGCGGGAGGGACGGCATGGGCACAAACGCTTCCGGCGCCGCTGACTTTAGAAGAGAGCATCCAGATCGCTCTGGAGAAGAACCTGAGGCTCCATTCTGCAAGAGAGGGTGTCGTGGGTTCCCGGTACAGACAGAAGCAAGCCGCAACGAATTTTCTTCCGCAATGGACTGGCCAATATAGTTATAGCCACTATAACGATCCTGTGACGGTTGGGGCGGTCCAGGCTGCCATTCCCTCGGAGAGAATTGCGAGCAAGGATATCTTCAATTTCAATTCAACGGTCAATCAACCGATTTACGCTGGTGGGTCCATCTTTTCCAATTATCGTGTTGAGAGATATGGCGTAGACATTTCGAAAGGCGACGTGGAGACGGTCAGAAGAGACATCGTCCTCCTGGTGAGGGAGGGTTACTTCAATATCTTAAGGGCTGAAAAATTCGTAGATGTGGGTAAACAGGCCGTGAAGCAATTTGAAGCTCAAATGGAGGTGGCCAAAGCCTTCTTCGAGGTGGGCATCACCCCGAAGAATGACTTTCTCCAATCCGAGGTGAGGCTGGCCAATGCGAGACAGGCTTTAGTCAGGGCCGAGAATGATTTGGTCTTGGCAAAATCCTCGTTCAATATCCTACTGAGAAGGGATATTAACGAATCCCTCGATGTCGTAGATATACTTGAATACAAGCCTTCGGTTCTCCGCCTTGATGAATGCATCAATGAGGCGCTTCGGCTGAGACCCGAGCTTAAGAATGCCGAATTGAGGGTGGAACAGGCCAAGGAAGGTGTGAAGATTGCCAGAAGTGGATACTTACCGACGATTGGCGTGTCGGGATATTATGGTCGATTTTCGGACGCCGCTACGTTGCATGGAGATATCGATAGCGACAGATGGCAGCTTCAGGCATTGGCTTCTTTTACTTTGTTCGATTGGGGAAAGACGGCCTATCGAGTGGGCGAGAGTAAAGTAAAGGTCACCCAGGCGGAGGATTCAAGAGTGCAGTTGATCGAGGAGATTATTTTAGAAGTGAAACAGGACTATCTGAATATGCTGACGGCTGAGAAGAATATAGGGGTGTCGGAGAAGTCCATCGAGCAGGCGGAAGAGAATGTAAGGATGAATGAGGAGAGGTACAAATACCAGGTGGCAACGGCTTGGGATGTTCTCGATGCCGTGACGTTACTCGCCCAAGCCAGAGTGAACTACTACAGCGCCCTGAGCGATTACAACATAGCCAAGGCCAGATTGGACCGGGCCATGGGGAAGATGTATCCCTAAAGGAAAATTTCAAATTTCAAATTGCAAATTTCAAAAAGGTTGAGGGAAAGCGACTGAAAACCAACCCTCTCTCCCCATCTTGTGAAAAGGAAATTTCTCGCTCCTCCCTTTGCTAAAGGGAGGCGGGGAGGGATTTGGGTGTAAACAGGAGCAACGATGAAATCAGGAAAGAGGTTGATTTGGAGTGTATTAGTCATGATGCCACTGTTATGGAGCTGTAGTTCGAGGGAGTCTGGGAGCGTTGAGGCTCCCCTGAATACCCAAAGCGCGCTCGTGGAGGAAAAGAAGGTTGAGGTGGTAGAGGTCGTTCCGAGAAAGGTTTCCTACACCTTGACGGCCGTCGGAAGCCTGAAGACACCAGAGAACGTCATCATCAGTCCTAAAAAGGCCGGAATCATCGATAAAATTTTTGTCAAAGAAGGTGATCGAGTGAGAAAGGGACAGGTGTTAGTTCAACTGAATGACGTTGATGCCAGACTCCAGGTGGAAAGGGCAGAGGCAAAGGTTCAAGAGGCAGCGTTTTCATTGGAGGGCGGCCGAATCCTTCTCCTTCGATATCAGAAGCTTTTAGAAAAGAAAGTCATTCCTCAGCAAACTTACGATGACATCAGGCTGAAGGTGAAAGTAGAGGAAGCGAGATTGGCTCTTGCAAAGGCAGAACTGAATCTGGCCAGCCAAAATCTTTTGGACCATCGCATCATTTCCCCGATTGAAGGGATCGTCAACCTGAAAATCGCCTCTCTGGGAGAACATGTCAATGTGGCCCCAAAGGATGAAATATTGTCAATTGTCCAAATGGATCCCCTCGAATTGGAGTTCTATATTCCTGAGAATCTGGTCGGGAAAATCCGTCTGGGGAGTGCGGTTCAATTCATGGTGGAGGCATTCTCCGAAGAGAAGTTTTTGGCTAGTCTCCAATTTATCAGTCCAACGGCGGATCCATCCACAAGAAATGTGAAGATAAAGGCCTTGGTTCGAAATCCACATTACCGTTTGAAGCCAGGTTTCTTTGCGGAAGTTACGTTTCAGACAGGTACGAACCCCAATGCCCTGATCCTCCCGGAGTCGGCTCTTTTTAGCCAAGAAGGAAGATATTTTATTTTTATGGTGAGGGATGAAGTTGCCTATCGTAAAGAAGTTGAGGTAGGACACCGATTTGATGGGAAGGTCGAGATCTTAAAAGGGATTCAAAAAGGGGAGCGGGTGGTCACGGCCGGCCATGAACAACTGACCGAAGGCATGAAAGTAAGAATCATAGAGTCTGCTCCGAAGAAATCTTCTTCATCTCGACCTCAACCTCAGCCTTAACCTTTTGGTCGACTAGGAGTGAATGAGATGTTTCTTTCCGATACGTCGGTCAAACGACCTGTCGTTGCAACCATCATTACCATAGCCCTCGTCTTTTTCGGGATCCTCGGATATCAGCGAGTTGGGATCGATCTCTATCCGCAGGTCGATTTTCCAATGGTGACCATTACCACAACTCTTTTTGGTGCAGCCCCGGAGGTGATGGATACCGATGTCACGGATCCCATCGAAGAGCAGGTGAACACCATCGAGGGTGTGAAGCATATCTCCTCCACCAGTGGCTATGGGTTCTCTCAGATCGTCGTTGAATTTGAACTCTATCGGGATGTTGATTCTGCTGTTCAAGATGTGAGAGCCAAGGTTGATGTAGCGAAGAGGAAATTGCCCACCGATATTGATCCTCCTATCATTGATAAACTCGATATCAATGCGAGACCCATTCTCTGGCTATCGCTCGTCGGGAATCAACCCTCTCAAAAATTGGGGATGCTCGCCGATGAGGTTTTAAGGCCGCAGTTAGAGTCAATCAAAGGCGTTGGGTCCATTATGTTAGGAGGTTTTGCAAAGAGGGAGATCCGGATATGGCTGGACGGGAAGAAACTGGAAGCCCACAGACTGGCATCAAATGATATCGCGCGGGCTTTCCTTGCCAAGAATATTGAACTTCCGGGAGGGATCATCGAGAGTGTTGATCGGGAGTTTACGGTCAGGAACTTAGGGGAGCTCCAAAACATTGAGGAATTTAATAGTTTAATTATAAGCTACCACAATGGAGCGCCCATTCGATTGAAGGACGTAGGTTGGGCGGAGGATGGGACCGAACCAGTAAGAGCCGTCGCACGGTTTAACAGGATACCGGCTGTAGGAATGGGTGTCATCCCCAGATCAGGAGCCAATGTGGTGGAGGTGGCCCGGGGCGTCAAAGCGAAACTCTCCGAGATTCAGAAGACCCTTCCGCAGGGAGTGAATATTCATATTTCGACCGATGTGTCCAAATTCATTGAGGAAGCCATCGTCGATGTCCAGTATGATGTTTTTCTGGGTGGACTCCTCGCAGCCGGAATCATGTTCATCTTCCTCCTGAGCATCAGAAGTACTATCATCACGGCCGTTTCTATCCCCACCTCTTTGATCACGAGCTTTGGCGTCATGTATTTCATGGGTTTTACCCGGAATTATATGACGATGCTTGCCCTATCGATGATGGTGGGAGTGGTGGTCGATAATACCATCATCGTCCTCGAAAATGCTTATCGACATATTGAAGAGGGACAAGATCCCGTAACCGCCGCAAAACAGGGAACCTCGGAGATTGCCTTTGCAGCAATAGCTGCCACTTTTTCAATAGCCGCCGTCTTTATTCCTGTAGCCTTTATGGGAGGGATGATCGGGCGGTTCTTTTACCAGTTCGGTGTGACCGTAGCCGCCTCCGTCATTGTTTCACTGATCGTCGCCCTGATCCTCGTTCCAATGCTCTGCTCCCGTTTTTTAAAGGTGGAAAGCCGGCATGGTCGCCTCTATGGTTTTTTTGACCGATCTTATCAGAGACTTGAAAATCGCTACCGCCACGCACTGACCTTCTGTCTGAAGAATCGGTGGTTAATCGTTTTGATTGCTACATTGGCATTCTTGGGCAGCATTGGAATATTCATGAACATAAAGAGAGAGTTCGTCCCCAAATCGGACGAAGGTCGGTTCATCATTCGCCTCGAAACCCCGACCGGTTCCACCGTCCGTTATACGGATGAAAAAATACGGAGAGTAGAGGGTCTCGTCCTATCCGTACCTGAAACGGAGAGCGTTTTTGTTGCTCTCGGTATCGGCGAGCGGAAAGAGGTCAACAAAGGATTTGTCGTGGTGACACTGAAGGACCGGAAGGAGAGAAAACTTTCCCAGCAGGAGATCATGGGCGAAATGCGAAAGAGACTAAAGGAATTTGTGGGATTTAAAGCTTACGTGGAAGACATCTCTCCGATGGCAACGGGTGGACGAAGGGGGGCGCCCCTTCAAATGGATATCAAGGGAGCTGAAATGCCCAGATTGGAGAAAGTCTCCAATCAGATCGTGGAAGAAATGATGAAGAGTCCCGGAATTGTGGATGTTAGCTCCGACCTTGAACTGACAAAACCTGAGGTGAGGGTTCTTATTGATCGAAACAGGGCGGCCGATGTAGGATTGGATATTCGGGAGATTTCTTCTACTGTCCAGCAGTTGATTGGGGGGCAGGAAGTCTCAAAATTCAAGGACATAGAACGAGCTAAACGGTATGATGTAAGGGTGAGGTTGATCAAAGATCAACGGATGAATCCGCGGGATATTTCTGAGATTGCGATTAGAACTCCCAAAGGTGGGTTGATCAAGCTGGCTCAGGTTGCAGAAGTGGAAGAAGGGATCGGGCCGAATCTGATCAACCGGAAGGATAGACAGCGAAGCGCAACAATCTATGCGGATACAACGGGAGGGAAGGTCTTGGGCGAGGCGATCGCAGAGGTTGAGTCCCTGGCAAAGAAATACCTTCCATCCGGCTATTCTTATGGTTTTACCGGTCAGGCCGAGGCATTCAAAGAATCTTTTCAATATCTGATCATGGGTCTCATTCAGGCCATTATCATCATCTATATGGTTCTGGCCATGCAATTCAACAGCTTTCTCCACCCCTTTACCATTATGCTTGCCTTACCATTAAGTACGGTCGGGGCTTTTGGTACCCTTTATCTGACACGTGATTCTATCTCCATCGTGAGTATGATCGGAATGATCACCCTGACTGCTCTTGTGGTCAAGAACTCAATCCTGTTGGTTGACTATACAAACAAATTACGCGAAAAAGGAATGGGGAGGAACGAAGCTGTGCTGAGAGCATCGCCTGTAAGGCTTAGACCAATTCTCATGACAGCAGTTACAACCATGTTAGGTGTCCTACCTGTTGCTCTGGGCTACAGCGCAGGAGGTGAAGTCAGGGCCGGGATGGGGAGAGCTACCTTCGGGGGCATGTTTGCTTCAACCTTGCTCACCCTTTTTATCGTTCCAGTGGCGTATACGCTGCTCGATGATCTTCAAAACAAATTGAGAAATTTGTTCAAAAGGGGGTAAAGCCCAATCAGGTGAACGTTTGAGGAACAAAATAAACGGCATAAAGATTGCAGCATTATGATTCTGCAATTTCGTCATAGATTTTAAAAATCCTTTTAATTTTAAAGGGTTTCCCTGTTCGAGAGAGAGTCAGATTTTATAATTTCATTGACATAAATTGACAAATTATGGTAATTTTTTGCCATTCTGTAGAGGTAGGGGTGGAATGAAACAGATAGCCGTCCTTCTTCTATTTTTTTGTCTCCTCTTTCTGGCGATCCCTTCCCATGCTGGCATCTATCGCTATGAAGATGAGAAGGGGGTCATCCATTTTACCAATTGTCCGAGAGACTCAAAATTTAAGCTCTATATCAGAGAGGGCAAAGAGGATGGAGAAGGAACGAATCCTCTCCCCAAGCCGTATGCAAAAGATTCAAACCGATTTGACCATCTGATCTCTGCTTCTTCAGAGAAATACCAGGTCGATTTTGCATTGATCAAGGCGATGATCCATGCAGAATCGGGATTTAACCCCTATGCTGTTTCCAGAAAGGGAGCGAAGGGGCTGATGCAATTAATGCCTGGCACGGCCCATCGAATGAATGTCACAGATATCTATAATCCCAGAGAGAACATTGAGGGTGGGGTCCGTTATTTCAAACACCTTCTCTCCCTCTTTAATAATGATCTCCGACTCTCCCTGGCCGCCTACAATGCAGGTGAAAATCTCGTGAGCGAGATAAGAACGATCCCACCTTATCGAGAAACAGTGGATTATATCCGGAAAGTGTTGGGCTATTATCAATCCTATAAGTACTATAATCCCTCTCATTTCAGACAGGCCGTTCAACAGGGATTGTAATTCCCGAACCTGTCAGGTGCAGGTTTAGATTTACAAATCCAAAATTCCAGATTAAAATAATAATCTATTCAATAAGGGATCTGCTTTGAATCATGCGGGTTCGAGACAGACTGAAACCTTATTCAAAGTGGATGGGTGCCTTGAGATCTGAATCGTGTACGTTGGAACCTTGAATCTTGATTCTCAATTCGTAACGGATCATTCATCATTGAGATTCTCTTTATGGAGAAGCTAAGTCGTCAGCAGATCCTAAGCCTACCCAACGGGGTGACCATCATCCGGGTCCTGGCCATTCCCGTCATTCTTATTTTACTTTTCAGTTCCGGGCAAACTTATCAACTCATCACCGCGATCTTCTTTGTTTTAGTGGCGGTAACCGACACGCTGGATGGATATTTGGCGAGACGTCGCGGAATGGTGACCACCTTGGGGAAATTCCTCGATCCCATGGCAGATAAGTTGCTGACTGTAACGGCCCTGATCGCTCTCATCCCGGCCAGGGGAATTCCCTTCTGGATGGTCATCATCATCGTAGGGAGAGAGATTGCAGTCACAGGACTGAGGGGAATTGCTGTTTCCCAGGGGATCGTGATCTCTGCCAGTGCTCTGGGGAAGTACAAAACAGTCTTCGAAACGATAGCCATCTTTTTTCTCATTCTCAATGGAGAATACTTCTTGATCGCTTTTCACCCTGTAGGGATGGTTTTTCTCTGGATTGCCTTGATCTTGGCCGTCTACTCAGGGGTGGACTACTTCAATAAATTTTTAAGGCAGATCATCATCTGAGCCGGACTGACGGAACGACGGAGTAGTGGAGTAATGGAGTAATGGGTTTTGATTTCCTGATCTTCTGATCCCCTAATCTCCTTATCATTCTTTCTCCCCATCTCCGTGCCTGCGCGCTGAAGCGCTTCGGCGCGCAAGCGTGTCACCCTATCTCCCCATCTTTTTCCCCATCACCCTATCTTTTTCTTCCGACATCTTTTCTTCCGACTATTGACATGAGAAGCCAAATCTTGTAATTTTTAAAGACTGAACAAAGCGGGAATAACTCAGCGGTAGAGTGCAACCTTGCCAAGGTTGAAGTCGCGGGTTCAAATCCCGTTTCCCGCTCCAAAGGCGGCATAGCCAAGTGGTAAGGCGACGGTCTGCAAAACCGTTATTCTCCGGTTCAAATCCGGATGCCGCCTCCAGAAAAATCAAGGGGTTAGGCAGTTCGGCCCAACCCCTTTTTTTATTTCTGCTATCATTTTGCTACCGTCATCCTTAAATCTCTTGTTCACCTCATTTCGATGCAAAACCGTCGTTGCTGGGTTTAGTCGTTGACTAACAAACTTAAGCCATGAGGCAAAATTCCACTTCGGAACTGTCATTTGCAATTTTGGCCCGAAAAACTTCCTTCATACCTTGTGGCCTCGTCTTCGTGGTTGACTTTCGATTCCGTTTCTCATAGACTTACCCATCCAAAAGCCGGTTTTTATCATTTCATTCCAAAAGGAGGACTCCATGGGAGATATTTTTCCGAAATTTAAAGCGGCAGCCATCCAGGCTGCGCCGGTTTTTTTAAACCGGGAGGCCACCGTGGAGAAGGCGTGCCGGCTGATCGAGGAAGCAGCCAGAAAAGGGGCCAGACTCATTGCTTTCCCGGAGGTCTTCATCCCTGCTTATCCCTACTGGACCTTCCAGGATATCCCTTTCCGGGCAGCTAAATATTTCCGAGAACTGGTAAAAAACGCTGTAGAAGTTCCCAGTTCTTCCACCGAAAGGCTCTGCGAATGTGCTCGCCAGGCCAATGCCTATGTCGTCATAGGGATCAATGAGAAAGTCCCTGAAACCCTGGGTACGCTCTACAATACGAATCTCTTGATCGATCCGAAAGGAAGGATTTTGGGTGCACACCGTAAACTGGTCCCTACCTTTATCGAGAAAATCACCTGGGGAGGCGGAGATGGAAGCACTTTGAAGGTCTATGATACGGAGTGCGGGAAGCTGGGGATGTTAAATTGCGGAGAGAACACAAACCCCCTAGCCCGGTTTGCCCTGATCGCGCAGGGCGAGCAGGTCCATGTCGCTAATTACCCAGGGATGCCCCTCGGCGACGAATCCAGATATGACATCCGCCATGCAATCCAAGTCCGCAGCGCAGCCCATGCCTTTGAAGGAAAGCTCTTTAACGTCGTCTCGTGCAGCATATTCAGCAAAGAAATGGCTGAACGCTTGTGGGAGACTGGGGAAAAAAGCCACATGATCCACAGAGGAAGCCATGGATTGACGGCGATTTACGGTCCAGATGGTAAATACATTGCTGGCCCATTGGACTCCAATGAAGAGGGAATGGTCATCGCTGAGATTGACATAGAACAGATTATCGAACAGAAGTTGCAGCATGACATCGCTGGGAACTACAACCGCTTCGACGTGATTTCACTGAACCTGAACCGCCAGCCCCAGCGAGCTATCCGGGAAATGCATGAGGAAAAAGGTCGGGGCTTTGGGGATCAGAAAGAGGAAATAGAAGAACTTAAAAGCCTGATCCGGCAACTCACGGAGAGAATTCAAGCGATTTCCTCTGACTAATGCACCCGTGGCTCTCCACTGATGGGAGAGATAGGGTGAGAGGAGAATTGATCAGGGGTACCATGTCATAGGGTCACTCATTAAAAGGCACACTGTAGACCGGCCCTTTTTTTATAGCGGAGGTAGAGCCGATGTACTTCCCTTCAAAGCGTGATCTTTGGTTGGGTTCATTAATATTGGGTTTAATGCTTCTCGGGACTCTCCCTGCTTTCCTCAGGCCTTCGAAGGCTCAATTACTCATCCTCGTCCCAGTCATTTTATTCGTTGGATGGATTTGGTTCGGGACGGGATATGAAATCCTGGAGAACGAATTAAAGATTTATTGCGGGCCTTTTAGGCGAAGGGTTCCGCTACAGGATATTAAAGAGATTAAAAAAACACGAAATCCCTCATCGTCTCCTGCCTGTTCCCTAGACAGAATGGAGATTAAATATGGGAAGTCAAAGCGAGTCATGATCTCACCCGCTGACAAAGATAACTTCATTAAAACGATGATCGAAAAATCCCCACAAATCCGCCTTGATGAAGAATTAAAAAAATATCTCTGAGTACCTCCCCAACTGGGCGCGTCCAGATCCATCGGAAATAAGAAATCCTTTCCCGTAAAATGGGAGTTATTCCGCATTGGGTTCCGGGGACTCTTTTTAGAAGGCCATTTGGAACCTTTGGAGAACCTCGATGGCCCCTCCGTATCTTTACTTTTGAACGCTTTGGAGTAAAATGAAAAAATACGGATAATGCCGAAGATAAGAAAGGAGACAGTGATGTCCGGTTCCACTTCCAGCTCAAGAAAGCAAAAAACGGTTGCGAGAAGTAAGTCGGCTATTGAAACCTTCATCCATACCCTTTCCAGCCATGATGATGTTGCGCGTGTGAAGGCACGTCACTCTCTCGTGTCAATTGGAAAGGCAGCGGTGCCATCACTGATCAAAGCCTTGGAGGATAAACACTACCTCATGAGGTGGGAAGCAGCCAAAGCCTTGGGTGAAATTGGAGATCCAGAGGCAGCACCCGCGTTAGTGAAAGCTCTGGAGGATGAAGAATTTGACGTCCGTTGGCTTGCAGCAGAAGGACTGATCAAGATGAACATCAATGGGCTAAAGCGCTTGCTCCTAGCATTAGAACATCAAGGAGATTCAGTTTTGCTCCGAGAAGGGGCTCATCATGTGGTACATGACCTGGCCAAAGGAGGATTAAGAAAATATTTGGCTCCCGTGTTAACGGCGCTGGAGTCTGTGGAGCAGAGGGAGCAGGTGCCTTGGGCGGCCCGACAGGCGCTGGAAATGCTGGAAGGATTGAAGAGCGTTTAGAGACGACGTGACACGTTCAAAGCCTCGATCCTTGTTTTAACACCCTTATTTGCTATAGTTCGGCAAGCGCCGAATCGTGCTCGTGGGGGCAGGCAGTGGAAATCCGCAACGATCTGTCGTCATTTCCCCCCACCCCTTCTGTTTATTGTGTAACGAAGAAGTTTTTAGGCTTGACAGAGGGATGCACCTTGTATATGGTGTATCTGGTTGATTCACCCTTTAGAGGGTGTATCGGGGGGGCAAGATGAAACGAAAGATTGTGGCCGTTGTGACCTGTGACATCTTTCAGTCGCAAAAATACACGACCGAACAGAGAAAGAAAATTGATAGCATTCTAAAAAGGGAGTTTAAAAAGGTCGCCGTTCACTATCGAGAGGCGATCCATACCCCCACGTCTTTCAAGGTCACCCAGGGAGATGAATTCCAGTTTGTGTTGAACAAGCCTGAAAAATCTTACGAGATCATGGTCTGTTATAGGACCCTGGTGGCCCTTGCGGAGATTGAGCCCGTCCTGGGCTTTCGTTCTTCCATCGGAATTGGGGAGATCGCTGTCGAGAACCGGAGGGATTCCTATGCCGAGGATGGAAAAGCATTCCATCGTTCCCGACTTGGACTGGATCGATTCACGAGTCAACGATCAAGGGGGAAGAGATGGTCGAGAATCATCACCGGGAACGATGCTCTCGATGAGACCCTGGACGTCATCCTTATGTATCAGGACCTTCTGGAAGAGAGTTGGACCCGTGCTCAGCGGGAGGCCGTTTGGTGGCGGTTTCAACTGCCCACCTACGAGGCCATGGCGGAGAAAATAGGGGTGGCCTACCAGAATGTTCAGAAGCGTTTGAAAGCCGGGAGGTGGGAGGAATTCAGTCGCGGGCTTGAATTTGTGGAGGGGACCCTGCAGGCACACCTATAGAATGGTGTAACCGGACCTTTCACCCCTGAAAGGGTGTCTTTGAAGATAGAGGCTTTATGATCTTTTGGAAGATCCTCCTAGCTCACTTACTGACTGACTTCATCTTCCAGCCCGATTCTTTGGCTGAGAATAAGGGAAAGATTAGGGTTCTATTGATTCATTGCCTGATCTTCTTTCTCCTTTCCAACCTCTGCCTTTTTCCCCTCCTCTCTTCCTTCTCTGTCGGAGCCCTAGGACTCCTGGCGGTGTTTCACGGGCTCTTGGACTACCTCAAGAATTTGCTCCAGAAAAGGAAGGGGGAGGATTCTTGGCTCTACTTTCTCGGGGATCAGGCCCTTCACCTCTTGGGGATTGCAGCTGTCTTTCTCGCTCTGGACAAGACAGTCTACCCTGGGGTGTTGGGAGCGATTGAGCGCTACTGGTCAACCCCTTCCCTCTTCATGGTGACCGCCTTCTTTATCTTCATCATCTTCGGGGGTAGTTATTTCATCGGACTCCTCACCAGGGGCTTTCTGGATCAGGTGAAAAGAAGAGAAAAACTGGGGATAGAAAAAGCGGGACGTTATCTGGGGATGATCGAGAGAAGCCTTGTTCTGACGGCTGTCCTCATTGGAAGGATTGAATTCATCGGGTACATCTTTGCAGCCAAATCCATTGCCCGTTACCCCGAAATGAAGGAAGAAACCCGTTTCGTCGAATACTATTTGATTGGAACGCTTACCAGCATCTCCATGGCCTTTTTCGGAGGCCTCCTCCTCAAACATCTCCTTGGGTGGTAGGGTGATCCTCCGTCAATTCTGCGAGTCCTCGCACGCAGCGCTCCTCCAACCTCTTGAAGTTCAGAGACGAATGTCGAAAAAAAAGACTTGATTCCGCCCTGGAAATCACCCGGTCTACGTGCGGTGTAGCAACAGAAAGCTTCTTCTTTAAGAAAAAATCTCACCTTTAAGACGATGTACAAATTTGAAAAAACCGCTTGGGTTTTTTCATTTTTGGTCAATCTTTGAATCGTCGTATTTTGTTTCACTCGTTAAGAAAACCTTTGTAAATCGAGGGGTTATAAGTTTGGGCTGTATTCTGGTATGGAAAATGCAGATCGTCTCACAAAGGGATTGCTATGGGAAAGAATGTTGAAAAATTTGGTGAATTTAAGATCCGATGGATAAGTGTTCCTGAAATACCTGGGTGTGGTCATGGAGTCGAATTTCATTACAGAGCAGGAAATCATCGGAAACAACCTTGCAATGGCCGCGACGATGGAAAAATAATTGGCTTCATAGATGGTCTTGGATGGCTCGATAAAGATGGTCGCCCGGTGAAGGTTTATCTTTTGTCTACGGATAGCAGAGAATGGGGTAAGCTTTCATCAAGAGCCGGGAAGATCTTAGATGGTTTGAAAGAGTGTGTCTTTATGGTTCTCGAAGAGAAAATCAACCCCGACCAAGTATGGCACGGGGAAATCATAAAAGCCAATATTTTTACCTGCTGGAATTGTTGATCCTGGAGAAAAGGGGGCTGCTGTCAATCCCAATCACACCGGCTTACCTGGTACCAGACACGATCAGTGAGCATAGGCATTACTTGATTCGCGATACGAGGAACTTGGCAATATTATTCTGAAGGGCAAACAAACGAACCTCAAAGATGCCTAGATCACCTGCATCATATTTCACGTAATCTCCAACGGAAAAAATCCTTTCTTCGGTTGGGCCTCCTAAGGTGCTAATCTTAGCGTTTAAGAGAGAACTACCCGAAATGATACCCCCAATAGAGATAAGAAGACTTTTGTCCGTCGTAAATTTCGTCTCAAATTCGCCTACCTCCACCTCTTCATATTGTTGTGTCATCTGGAAAAGTCTCCTACTGATCGTAATGACTATCTGTATTTTTAGTCAAAATTTAACAGATTAAGTCATCGGGGTCAATAAGAATTTGATTGATTTGAATGCTAAGGGAACCCCTGTTATGTCAGGGTAAAAGAAAACCGTCGAATGAATCACTCGCCTCGAGCAAGAAGGGGCTGTAACAATTGAGTGCTGCTGCCTTTCAGTTGAAATGGTTCTTAGGGCAGGACTTCCGTTGCCCGGCTCGGCGCAAACTCAGACAAGCTCTTGCTGTGACAGGAATCATCAGCCCTGCGAGCGATCTTAAAATGGAGGGTCGTATGGAGAATTTGCAACCCATTTTCTTCATTTTTTTCTCATGAGTTAATTATTGCGCCACAGTCCTATAACCCAAAATCCTACAAAATATGTTCAAGCCCCTTTTTTGGAAATATTTTTGCAAATCTGAAGACTTATGTGTGCCCAATCAATAGGCAATTCCGTTTCCTCATCCTATTTTTTGCTTGACAAAAGTTTAGTAATGGTATACTTTTGGGTCACCCATGGCACGACTTGATGAAAGAGAAGTGATCTTAAAAATTCGCTCCCTCCGAAGGACCAAATCAGTCACTTTAGATCAACTTGCAAAGATGACAGGTCTTACGAAGGGCTATCTATCTCAAATTGAGAACGCCACGAAGACACCGCCTTTTTCCACACTCGATAAGATTGCGTATGCCTTAGGGGTTGATATAACTTACTTTTTTATCAACAACGAAGATGAGCAGGTAGATGCAAAAATCACTGTTATTAAACCGGACGAGAGAAAGAGGGTTGCCCCGGGCGGCCTTCGCCGTGGCTATGGATATGAATCATTGGCCTATAAGAAGGCTGGGAAGAACATGGAGCCCTATCTTATCACAGTAAATTCCGAGGGCAGGGGTAGCTTCAGACATGATGGGGAGGAGTTTCTCTTCGTTCTGGAAGGGACCTTGGAATTCAGCTTTGGCGGGAAGAAGTATATCTTAAAACCAGGATACAGTATCTACTTCGATTCAGGAATTGAGCATTCGGGGCGACCCCTAGGTGGCGGAAAGGTTAAGATGCTCTGCATCATCTATAATTATCGAAGGTCGTAATTTGTTAAAAGGGTAGTTTAGTAATAATAAACTGTTTGGGAGGATGTAATGGAAAAACTTATCATCACTGCAGCCATCACTGGCGGTGCTTCACCCGAAGATAACCCGTACCTTCCGAAGACTCCGAAAGAGCAAGTTAAGGCAACCTTAGAAGCTTACGAAGCTGGCGCCTCTGTAGTCCATATCCATGCGAGAAATCCTGAAACTGGAAGGGGTGAGCAAAAGGCGAAGTGGCTTGAGGAAGCCATTGTCCCTATTCGAGAGAAATGCGACATCATCATTAACGTCTCCACAGGAGGTTCGGGGAGGCGCGTTGACGGAGATTGGTTATATAAAGAAATACCGGAGGAAAGCGTGAAAGGGAGGGTAGCGGTTGTTCCTGAATTATGTAAAAACCCTGCAGCAAAACCGGATTTGGCGTCATTTAATGCGGGGTCACCTGTGATCGATATCTACAGTCAGAAGAAAAAGGAGTTTGTTCTCAAGTTTGTGATGGTTCATAGCTTTCCAGACATGGTTTATGTAGCAGAGACCATGAAAGCGTGTCATGTCAAACCTGAACTCGAATGCTACGATATCGGGATGATCAATAATGCCAAGGTATTGGGAGAGTTGGGTTCTATTGAAAGGCCATTGTATTTTCAATTCGTTTTGGGAGTATTAGGGTGCATTCCTGCAACGTTCGATAATCTGATCCACATGGTTCGGAGTATTCCCCAAGAAAGTCCCTGGTCCGTTTGTGCAGTTGGGTTGGAAGAATTTCGAATGGCGACCATGGCCATCGTAATGGGTGGACATGTCCGGGTAGGATTTGAAGATAATATCTATCTTTCGACAGGAGTAAGAGCGAAAAGTAATGCCGAACTTGTCGAGAAGGTCGTTCGTTTAGCTAAAGAACTAGATCGGGAGATTGCAACACCCGAAGAGGCCAGAAGAATTCTACATCTTCCTCCAAAGCCTGGGAAATGAATATTGATGCAACTCCAACCGATTATTGAAACGAAGAAGCTTTCAAAAGATTTTGGGGCGTTGAGAGCCGTCAACGAGGTCGACCTCCAGATCTATCCGAGACAAATTCACTCCATCATCGGTCCAAACGGGGCAGGGAAAACAACCCTTTTCAATTTGTTGACAGGCTTTATACCCCCAACCCAGGGCGACATCTTCTTCAAGGGGGAAAATATCAATGGCTTGGCACCTTACGTTATTTCAATGAAAGGACTAGCCCGCTCTTTCCAGATCACAAGTATTTTCCCCGCTTTATCTGTCCATGAAAACGTTAGAGTGGCTGCTCAGTCAAGGGGAAAAAATCCAACTAATTTCCTGCGGCACTTTAGCCGCCTAAAAAAGGCTAGTGGAAAAGCCGATGAGGTTCTGGAATTCATTGGACTCATA